>Ga0206851_1110_pt1 | contig 23739 bp, 15 predicted proteins | sample Alteio_BWOrgCont_13_FD_152904 | JGI IMG/M metagenome (GOLD analysis project Ga0206851, IMG submission 152904) | Enriched cells from forest soil in Barre Woods Harvard Forest LTER site, Petersham, Massachusetts, United States -... | ecosystem: Environmental > Terrestrial > Soil > Temperate forest >... | reverse complement strand
GCCGCGCGCCGCGGACGGTGAGGAAATAATCCTGTCGTGGTTTGCCGGTCGGAAGGGATTGAAAAAGCTGGAGCGCCTGCATCCGGTTAAAAGAGTATTCTTTTTCCGCCTCCGACAAGAAGACCTGGACGCTGGCCAACCCCTTGATCCATTTCGTGGGCAGCGGCACTTTCCGTTCGATAATTTTGCCCTGGTCGTTTTGGATCCCGACTTCTTTCTCGCCTACCGATAACAGCAATTTTTCCTTCCGCTGGATGCCGCTCAGCGCGGAGATCATGGGCTGGTTGAAATCGACGTTGGTCGTGCCGCTTGCCGGGAATTCACCGTCATGACCCGCCGGCAGGATGTCCACGCGGGAATAGACCCCGGCGCATTGGGAGAAGCCTTCAAAGCGGATCCTGCCTTCGCCGGCGGTGACGATGGGGTCTTTTATCCTTGCCAGATCGGCGGGGGAGAGGCTGAAACTGCTTTGAACGACGTTGGAAAGCGTGATGAGACAGCGGGCGGTGATGTAAGGGTCTGCGAGCGTTCCCCAGAAGAAGCAGGGCGCGGATTGCTTTTGGACTTCGGCGTATTTGGAAAGGAATAGCGCGTCTTGCGCCGCTGATTGGAGGAAACGGGAAGGGGAGTTGTAGGTATAGGTTAATGTGTCGGACATGGGATAAAGTTATAGAAATGGCCGATTTGTTAGTTGAATAATGACAAATAATTGCTAATTTTACTGATGATAATCGGAATTCATCCGATTATTGCATTCAATTCTGAAATTATGACCTTCAAAGAAGCAGTGCTTGAATATGCGGAGGAGCCGCTTCCCAGGCAAATTATGATGGATTTGCTAAAGGAATACAAGCGTCCCAATGATAAAATAAACGAGCTGGTAAAAAAGGGGGAACTGACTACGGTAAAGAAGGGGCTTTATGTGGCCGGACCCCGGATTTCCATTACCAAACCTGAACCTTTTCTAGTCGCCAATCACCTTCGCGGTCCGAGTTATCTGTCCTTGGATGCAGCGCTCTCTTATTGGGGCCTCATACCGGAAAGAGTCTATGAAATTACTTCAATGACTACCAAAACATCAAAAAGCTATAAAACTCCCCTCGGTAGATTTCGTTATTTCCATGCGCCGTTACCCTACTATTCATTCGGCATTAAGAGCGTTGAACTTACTGCCAGGCAAGTAGTTTTGATTGCTTCACCCGAAAAGGCGCTGTGTGATAAAATTATCACCACGTCAGGTATTTTGCTACGCAGCTCCAGGCAGGTGCTGGAATACTTGATCGACGATTTGAGAATTGATGAGGAAACGTTACGCAAACTTGACACAGGGGCCATAAGCACCTGGATTAAGGATGCACCCAAGAAAAGAAGTTTGTCCATGCTTGTCAACACAATCGCTGGTTTATGATCAAAGAATGGCTCCAGGAATATAAGCCCAAAAACAAGACCGAAGCAGAGTCCGCACTGCGGGAAGTCATGCAGGAAGTTGCCCTGGCCGGTCTACAAAGAGCCGGATTTTTTGAAAAAGCGGCCTTTTATGGCGGCTCGGCTCTAAGAATATTTTACGGCTTAAACAGATACTCTGAAGATCTGGATTTTTCGCTGCTTGAAGTCGATTCGTCCTTTTCTATAGAGCCATATTTTGACAGTATTATTGGGGAATTTGAAGCTATCGGAATGAAGGTCACTATTAAGGAAAAGAAAAAGACCAATCAAACCAATATAGATTCCGCTTTTCTGAAATCGGAGACAGTGTGGAAAGAACTGATCCTGGATGGAATTATTCCGCAAGCAGGGGTCCAGGCTTCTCCCGGAATCAAGATTAAATTGGAAGTGGATCGTGAGCCCCCGCTTGGATTTGAGACGGAAGAAAAGCTTTTGCTGCGCCCATTTTCTTTCTATGTAAAATGCTTCACCTTATCCAGCCTTTTCGCCGGGAAAGTCCACGCGCTGCTCTTTCGTAAATGGGGTACCAGAGTAAAAGGCAGGGATTGGTATGACCTGGAATGGTATATCAAAAATGGCGTAGCGCTCGATTTACATCACTTTTTACTTCGCGCCAAAGATACAGGCGGTTGGAAGGAAGATACGATTACTCGGGATCAACTAATCCAGCTGTTAAATGCAAAGATTGATTCGGTTTCTTTTGATGGCATTCGGGACGATATCATAAGGTTTATACCCGATGAATCGGTGCTTGACATTTGGAGTCGCCAATATTTTAAAGATTTGGTGAAGAAAATAAAGTTCAAGTAGGCCGAGGATATATTTCTACTGATAAGTAAATGTTATTTGCGCTGTTTCATTATTGCCCACGAGACTTGGGAATAAATTGACGGCCGTTCCCCCGGTCACTTTTCCATCCGGGCCTGTCGTCCAGGTAAAAGTGGTGATAGGATTGCCGTTGGGGTCGTTCCAGGAGGTTGGGAGGTTTTTTGAGATGAAATCTACCGGAAGCGAATAACTGGGCAGCACTCCATACCCGATGAGGCCCACAAAGAAAACCACGCCGTAAGTATTTCCGATGGCCGGATAGTAAAGGGGATTTGGTAAAGATCCATATGTAATTGAACTTACAGAGCTGACGGCTATATTTCCATTGACAATATTCAGGCCGCCGGCAGGGTAGGAGCCGCCGACGGTCTCACTGTTAGTGAAGCTGACACTGTCCCCCGCATAAGAATAGTAAGTGTAGTCGGATTGGCCCGAAGAAGGCAACGTAGAGTCTTCAATCAGCCGGTTATTCTTGTCGTACACGAAGTATTGTGTAACCCCGCCACCGTTTTGCACGTTAACACCTTCCTGGACCGTAGCCTGGAAGGAAGAGGAAGCGGGAAGCGTGGCAGACGTCGTGTATTGAAAGGAATATACCGTGGTTTCTCCCTGGATCTGGGTATTCGTGGTATCGATCGACTGAACGGTGTATTGGGTAAGCTGGGCGCCGTTAAACGCAAAAGTTTGTACGTCACTGATATGCAAGGTTGGAAAATAGACCGTCATACTCGACAGGCTGGGAGGTTGGCTGCTGCTTCCGGATGAGCTTTTCTTGCAAGAAAATAATATCCCTGCGGCAAGGAGGAAAACAAAGGTATATTTCATAATCGCAAATATAGTAATTCATTCCGAACGTAAACTTTTCACGGGGTTGGTAAATGCCGCCTTTAGCGACTGGTAGAGGGGATAGAGGAGGGCCTCTTCGTGGTAGTCTTTGAAAAAGGGGGTAGGGAGATCCTTTATCCTTGCCGTGGCCTGTTCAGCGGAGACGCCCGGCGCCAGTTCCACGAAAAGATGGCCATTATGGTCCTGCCAGTCGGTAGCGTCCCGATGGTTGGCATTGGCAACGTTGTCCCACGGTAGAACAGCTTGAAGGCCGTTGAAGGTTGTATTCTTTGGCAGATCGATATAGACGCCGCCGATGCGATAGGCAAGGGTGTTATCTACCTTTACGCTCTTGCCTACGGGGTCGCCGTTTCCAAACAAGGCTGTAGCCAGGGACCGGGCGATGAGGATCGTAGACGGATCCTTTGTGGCGCGCGCATCGCCCCCCAGCATCCTGAAACCGAACATCACCGGGAGATCGGCCTGGGCGGTGAGGGTAATACCGCTTACGGTCTTGTCCCCATAGTTAAAGAGCCGGCTGCCGCTTTTGTAGTCCGTCATGGCCACGCCGGTGAAGAGATCTTTATATTGCGTGCCAAGGACTTTGCCAAGGGGCGTCATCATGGTGTTGTCGGTGTTGAACTCTTCCTTTTTGATGGCATTGTGCAGGTGCTGGTTGACCATACCGACGGCAAGGCGGCTGTGTCGGGGGGCATAGTGATCGAAGGTCGCTTCGTCCGTGATCCAGAGACCGATGATAAGCGCGATGGCCATGCCGATCGAGAGGCCCGCGATATTGATGGCGGAGTAACCGCGGTTTTTCAGGAGGTGGCGCCAGGCGAGGAGGAAATAGTTTTTTAACATCATTCTGTTTTTAGGCTTTTGACAGGATTGCTCATCGCTGCTTTTATACTTTGGAAGCTGACGGTCAACAGCGTGATCAGCAGGGCCGAGGCTGCGGTCATGACAAAGATCCAAACGGAGATCGTCGTGCGGTAATCATATTTCTGCAGCCAGTTGTGCATCAGGATCCAGGACAACGGGAGCGACACGAGAAAAGATAGCGATACCAGCACAAGAAAATCCTTTGACAACATCCCCCACAGATGACCGACGGAGGCGCCGAGGACTTTGCGAACGCCGATCTCCTTCGTCCGCTGCTCGGCCATAAAGGAGGAAAGTCCGAAGAGCCCCAGACAGCTGATAAAGATGGCGAAGGCAGCGAAGAACGTGGCCAGGCTCCCGATCCTCTGCTCAAAGTCGAAATTCCGCGCATAATTCTCGCTGTTAAAGGTATAGTCGAAGGGCGACCCGGGGTTGTATTTTTTGAAGACCGCCGCTATGACCGGGAGCGCCCTTGCAGTGCTCATGCGAGGATCGATCTTGACCGTGATCACATTCATCCCGACATCTGAGGTGTCCATCATGTAAATGCATTGCTTAACCGGAACGAAAGGCGATTCCATGACCATATCACGGATGACGCCGAGGACCCGGAAATTCTTGTCCTTCCGGTTGCTGCTCTTGTATTTCACGACCTGCCCAACCACCGGCTCTTTGAGACCCATATATTTCACCGCCGCTTCATTCAGGACCATACCGGCAGAATCAGTCCCATAATCGCGGGAAAAATCGCGGCCTTCCGCGAATTGCCATCCTACCGTCCTACCAAAATCATGCGTAATAGTAATGACTCCAAACGTTGGATCCAGACCCGGATCCTTACCCGTCCAATCAAAACTGCTTTGACTGGCATCGATCTGGGTGGTGGAACTGCTCGACATGGCGACATCCGCCGCGGCCCCGGACGCCAGCAGGTCCAAACGCAGGCTGTTGTAATGCGGGTATAGATCGGGGGTATTCATGCCGACCGTGATCAACCCTTCCGGGCTATAGCCGATCGGCCTGTCCTTCGCATAGTTGATTTGCTGGAAAACCACCAGGGTGCCGATAATCAGCGACACCGAAACGGTAAACTGCAGCACGACCAGCACCTTCCGCGGCAGCGACGCAAAACGGCCGCCTTTGAGATTGCCCTTGAGCACGCTGACGGAGTTAAAAGAAGAAAGATAAAAAGCCGGATAGCTGCCGGCAAGCACTCCCGTAAAAAGGATGAAACCGATCGCCACCACCCAGAACGGGATACTGGTCCAGAAGATACTCATTCGTTTGTCCGAAAGCTCGTTGAAAAAGGGCAGCGCCAGATACACCAGCAACAGCGCCAGGCAGAAGGAAATAAAGGTGATGAGCAGCGATTCACCAAGGAATTGCCCGACCAGTTGCCGGTGAAGGGAGCCGATGGCCTTGCGGATGCCGACCTCTTTTGCCCTTTTCTCTGAACGGGCCGTGCTCAGGTTCATGAAATTGATACAGGCCAGGAGCAGCACAAAGGCGCCAATGATCGCAAACATCTTTACGAAATCGATGGCGCCACCGGTATTCACGCCATCCTTGAATTCGCTGTATAGCCGCCAGTTGCTCATGGGATGCAGCACCACCTGTGGCTTGTCCTTCCGGTCATGGCCTTCCAGGCCGGGCTTTACCTTTGCCGCGACGCCTTTCAGATCCGCATGATCCTCCAGCTGCGCATAGATCTGCCAGGAGTTGTTATCCCAATTGGTCTGGGCGAAGTTTTTTATCCAGTCGTTGTCCGCCACATGTCCCGCCCAGGACATCAGCAGGTCCGTGTTGTCGAATTCACAGTTGTGCGGGAAGTCCTCATAAACCCCGGATACCTTCAGATTGCTCTTGTTGTCGACCTTGATGAGCTGGCCTGTCGGATCCATGTCGCCAAACAACGCCTTCGCCAAGCTCCGGCTCACGACCGCCGAGTAAGGGTCATTCAGCGCGGACGGCGACCCCTTCAGAAACCGGATCGAGAACATGGGTAGGAATTCGGGCTGTACATACAGGCCGTTTCTAAAAATCTGTTTATCCCCACCATACGCCAGGATGTGTTTTTCCACCCATGACCCCATCGTCACCCGTTTGAAATCTGAACCATAGACAGTGCGCAGCTCCTCCGACAACGGGATCGGCACCGAATTCCATGTTTCGGTCCGGCTGCCGTGTGTAGAATTCTCCATGACCCGCACGATCCGGTCATAATTGCTGAAGTTCTTGTTGTAGGACACTTCATCCCAGATCCAGAGCCCGATGAGCAGGGCGACGGCCATGCCGGCCGCGAGGCCGAGGATATTGATGGCCGAGTAAGCTTTGTTCTTGATCAGGTTCCGCCAGGCAATGGTGAGATAGTTCTTGAACATTTGCGAAGTTTTATTCAGTTCTTAGATTTTTGATTGGATTGGCCATCGCCGCCCGGATCGACTGAAAACTTACCGTGACCAGCGCGATCAGGATCGCCCCCGCACCCGCCAGCGGGAACACCCACCACGCGATCGGCGTGCGATACGCGAAGTCCTGCAGCCAGCGGTGCGTCAGCCACCAGGCGATGGGCGAAGCAATGAGCAGCGACAAGAGCACCAGACCGATAAAGCCCCTGTTAAGCAAGGTAGCGATATCTGCTGTTGTGGCGCCCAGCACCTTGCGGATGCTGATCTCTGCCGACTTCCGCCGCGCTGTGAACAGCGCCAGCCCGAAGAGACCCATACAGGAGATAAAGATGGCGAGGATCATGACTACCCGTACCAGCGCGGCGGTCTTCTGTTCGGTTTCATACAGGTTCGCGATGGTCTCATCCAAAAAAGCATATTCGAATGGCCGATGCGGATAAACGTCTTTATACACCTTTTCCATGGCCGCCAGCGTTTTCTTCACGTCTTCCGGGCTCTTCCCCGCGCTGGCCAGTTTGATCCCGAGGGAATGTTCGAATCCCGGAACATGACCGATCACGATTGGCAGGATGGGGTATTTCAATGATTCCAGATAAAAATCCGCCACAACACCCACGATGGGGATTGCTTTATCATTATTATAAAGCAGTTGACCGACCGCATCGGCCGGCCGGTTGAACCCAAGCGCTCGCGTGGCTGTCTCGTTGATGACCCACTCGGTTAGGGTATCGCTACGCGTGATGTTTCGGCCCGCCACGATCCGCATCCCATAGAAGGGGATGTATTCCTCATTCCCGTAATACAGACTCACACCCGTCGTGATGTCCTTCTTGCCTTTCCGCTCCACCGACGTCACTGAGATTCCCCAGTCGATGGGCGCCTTTGCCTCCCGGGTGACTTCGGCGATGCCCGGCAGTCGTTTGAACTCCTGTTCCAGGACCTTGATCGTGGTGGTGGTATCGTACATGCCATAGCTGTCCTGCACGGTCACGATGGCATTGGCCTTAAAGCCATAATCCGTCTCCAGCATATACCGGATCTGGTTGCCCATGAGGAGCGACACGATAATAAAGACGAGTGAGATCGTGAATTGGAATACGATCAGGCTTTTCCGCAGCAGCCATTTTTCCTTGCCTCCCTGTGCGGCTCCCCCTTTGAGGCTCAGGATCGGAAGATACCCGGCCAGGACCCTTCCAGGATAGAAGCCGGCCAGCAGGGTCGTGATCGCCGTTATCGCTAACAGGAAAAGCAGGGTGGAAGGCTCCAGCAGCCGGAAATGCACACCTGCGGGTATATATTCCCGGAAGTAGGCCATGACGGGACTTACCAGCAACGCGGCCACCGCCACCGCCAGCAGGGTGATCACCGCGGTCTCGGTGAGGAACTGTCCCATGATACTCGATCGCCCGCTTCCCAGGACTTTGCGCACGCCGATCTCCTTCGCCCGCTGGATGGATTGCGCCGTGGACAGGTTCACAAAATTCACCGTCCCCAGGATCAGGATAAAGACGGCGATCCCCATCAGCATATACAGCGTCGGCAAATGGGCCTTCCGCGTGCTGTCATCACTATAATCGGAATTGAAATGGATGTCCGCCAGCGGCTCCAGCATTACCTGGAACGGACGCTTGGGCGTGCTCCCAACCACCTGCCGGCCGATTGCCTGCAACCTGGCGGACACTCCCCCGGTGTCGACGCCTTTTGCCAGCTTGATAAAACATTGCGGCCAGATCCAACTCGGCCCGCCGCCGTGCCAGGCCCAATCATCCATATGCCGTTTATCCTTCAGGAAGCTGGCATCGATGGTGGCAAAGGAGATAAATTCGGTGGCCGGCAGGTCGGTATTGGCCTTCCAGTCTTTTACGATGCCCGCGACCCGCAACCGCAGGGAATCCTCAAAGATCAGCTCGCGACCGACATACGATTCTACCGGCAACGGGCCGAAATACTGCCGCGCCTTACCTTCTGTCAGCACCACGGTGAAGGGCAACCGCATAGCGACCGGTTCGCCCACCAGCCATTGGTAGTTGAAGACCCTGAACCAACCTTCATCCGCAATGATATAATCGCCCAGCGGGTCTTGGTCCGCAACCCTGGTACTGAATTGCGTCGCCGGCTTTTTCCCGACGGCAGGCACGGTCACCGGGGGGCTCCCCCGAAAAGGAAAGAAGGTCGTCACTGCCTCGACACCGGGCACGGTCCGGCGGATGACATCCGGCATAGGCGGGATGATATAGGAACTCTTTATTCCGTTGCGGGCGTTGCCAAGCCGGTAGATCCTGTTGGCGTCGGGATGGAATTTGTCAAAGCTGAGCTCGTAGTGAGCGACCAGCCAGATGACGATACAGCCGCAGATGCCGAGGGCGAGGCTGGCGACGCTGATCAGGGTGTACAGCCGGTTCCGGCTGATGATCCGCCAGGCGATGCGGAAGTAATTTCTAAGCATGGATGACGTTTTGGGATGTTTTCCGGCCGCCAATTCCGTACCGGCCTGCAATCAATTAATTTCCAAATATTTGCGCTCGGTCGCTGTTGCCGACTGTACGATTTTGATACTGTCGTGTCCGTTTTCGCACTTGGTTTGTCTGGTCCGGGAAGTCTTAACCAGCTGATTTTTAACCTCTCACCAATCCGGCATTCTTCTGGCTGCGATTCGCCATATCCCCAATCAAATCGCATGTTCAGAAACTATGTCAAAACAGCCTGGCGGAATCTGGTAAAGAATAAGTTCTATTCACTGATCAATATCGTCGGGCTCTCGGCGGGTCTGGCCATCGGCATCCTGATACTCCTGTGGGTCCAGGACGAACTGAGCTTTGACGGTTTTCATAAAAAGACCGCCGATATCTACCGGCTGGAATGTTATGGCGGCACCGGGGCCAGTAAGCAGATCTGGGACGATATGGTTGCGCCGATCGGCCCATTGGCCAAACAACAACTGCCGGAAGTCAGGGATGAAGTCCGTCTCAGCTTTAATTTCTTTTATTCCCTTTACAAATACAAGGACAAGGCATTCGGGGATGACCATGTCACCTTTGCCGATCCTTCTTTTTTCACGGTCTTTGATTTCCCTTTGATAAAGGGTGATCCGGCCCATCCGTTTCCCGACGATCAATCCGTCGTCATTACGCAAAAAACCGCCAAAAAATACTTTGGTGATCAGGATCCCATGGGCAAGGTCATCGTGGCTGATAACAAAGTGAATTTCAAAGTGACGGGGGTAATCCGGGATTTCCCGGAAAATTCCAGCATGAACTACGATATGCTGATGCCGATGAGCTTCATGGCCAAGAAATGGTGGGAAAGAGATAGTATCGATATCAAAACCGATTTCGTTCAGTTCAATTTTACTACTTTCCTGCTGCTGAAACCCGGCACTTCCTTAAAAAGTCTCTCAGCCAAATTATATACTATCCATATCCACCACAAGCCGGATGATACAGATGTCGATTACCTGTTACTGCCTCTGGCCAAAATGCATCTTTACCGGGCAGACTTATCCGATGCCGGCATCGGAACCGTCAGGGTTTTTATGATCGTCGCGCTGTTGATCCTGGCGATCGCGTGTATCAATTACGTCAACCTGTCCACCGCCCGCGCCTTACTGCGTTCGAAAGAAATCAGCATGCGCAAGATCGTCGGCGCCGCAAAAAGGCAGCTTTTCCTGCAATTCATTGTGGAAACAGGCTTGTTGTTTATTCTGGCAGCCATTCTGGCCCTGGCCCTCATCTCCGCGTCCATTCCTCTGTTCAACCAGGTGTCCGGCAAACAGCTCGTCTTTGACCTGACGAATGCCCATATCTGGGAGGTCATAGGGATCACCATACTGGGAACCCTCGCCGCATCCAGTATTTACCCGGCATTACTGCTGTCGTCGTTTGAACCGCTGAAAGCCTTGAAAAGCAAGGTCACGACCCGCGTCGCCGATGGCCTGTTCCGTAAAATACTGGTAGTGGTGCAGTTTTCCGCCAGCATGATCCTCATCGTCGGTACGCTGGTCATCAGCCGCCAGATGAACTATATCCGGTCGAAAGAACTCGGGTATGATAAAGATCACGTGCTCACCTTATGGATGCGGGATATGACCGATAGATACGATGCCGCCAGGGCCGAACTGCTTAAAGAGCCGGGTGTCCTCGGGGTAACAAGGGCCGATGGGAACATTGTAGACATCGGCAACATGACCGGCAATAACAACTGGGACGGCAAGGGGTCCAACCAGACCTTTATCGTCCACCCCATGGGCATCGACAAAGATTTCCTGTCCTTTTTCAAAATGCAACTGGCAGCAGGCGAAGGCTTCAGTGGCACGAAGGCCGATTCCACGCACTTCATTCTCAATGAGGCAGCGGTGAAGGAGCTCGGGCTAAAGAACCCCATCGGCAAACGATTCAAGCTGTGGAATACCAACGGCACCATTATCGGCGTGGCCAAAGACTTTCATTTTGCTTCGATGAAGGAAAAGATCGGCCCCGCCGTATTTTACAGCGGGCCCTGGCATCTCGGCCAAATGTACATCCGGACCGACGGCAGGGACCCGGCGAAAATCATTGCCGCGGCGCAGGCCCAGTTCAAACGATACAACAACGACTATCCCTTCAGCTATACTTTCCTCGACGATACTTTCAACCGCTTATACCAGTCTGAAGAACGGGAAGGCACCCTTTTCGTCTATTTTACCGCTATCGCAATCCTGATCTCCTGTCTGGGACTTTTGGGTCTCGCGGCTTTCAGCGCCAATACCCGTTTCCGCGAAATCGGCGTGCGTAAAGTCCTGGGCGCGAGCGTGACCGGCATCATGACCCTGCTGGCCAAAGACTTTATCAAGCTCGTCCTGCTTGCTATCGTCATTGCCATCCCGATTGCCTGGTATGCGATGGATAAATGGTTACAGGGTTTTGCCTACCGGACGCAGATCGGGTACAGCGTGTTCGTGCTCTCCGGGCTGATCGCACTGTCGATCTCGCTGGCTACGATAAGCTGGCAGGCGGTCAAGGCGGCGTTGATGAATCCGGTGAATAGTTTGAGATCGGAGTGAAAGGGATTTTATAAAATGGTCTCTTAAAATAGATTTTTATGTTCAAAAGCTATTGGATCAGGGCCTGGCGTACCCTGATCCACAACAAAATCTACAGCCTCGTCAATGTTCTGGGATTGACGCTGGGTATTTGCGCGTGTTTGATCATTTATTTGATTACGAGCTACCATTTCAGCTTTGATACTTTTCATCCGGACCGGGACCGCATCTATTGCGTGGATGCGGGGATACCCGGAATGAGCGGCCACGACAGCCATTGGAATGCGGTGCCTCGTCCGATGCCCGCCGCCATGCGCCGGGAAATGAGCGGTTTTGAAACGGTGGCGGCATTTGAACGTTATTCCGCCAAAGTAACGATACCGGGCGGACAAAACGGGAAGACAAAGAAATTCGATAACGGCGGCAGCATCGCCATCGCGGAGCCGGCATACTTTGATATCTTCCGTTACCGGTGGTTGAGCGGAAATTCGGCGAGCTCCCTAAGCAGGCCCAACACGGTAGTGCTTACCTCCGGCAAAGCCAAAGAATACTTTGGCGATCTTGCCCCGGACAAGGTTGTCGGCCGGACCATCTTTTATCAGGATTCGCTGATGGTCACGGTAACGGGAGTTGTGGCGGACTGGACCGGTAACAGCGATTTTAATTTCAGCCAGTGGATTTCCTACGCCACGATCCGGAGCAGTTTTCTGAAGAACGAGATGCCGCTGGACGATTGGCATGAGTTGCAGCATTCGTCACAGGTCATGGTCAAACTGGCGAAAGGGGTCAACCCTTCGCAGGTCGATGCGCAATTTATCGCCTTCGCCAAACGACATCTCGACCCGGAGCCGGGGTTTGCGGTCCTTTTGAAACCGCTGTCCGGCATCCATTTTCATCCCGAGTACGGCGGCGAAGGCATGAAGACCAGTATGCCGGTGCTTTACACGCTGATGGGTGTGGCAGGCTTTATCCTGATCCTTGCCTTTATCAATTTTGTCAACTTGTCGACTGCGCAATCCATGCAAAGGGCGAGGGAGGTGGGCATTCGGAAAGTCCTGGGCAGCGACAGGCGGGGTATCGCCGTCCAATTCCTCACGGAGACCCTGCTGCTGACCGCGGCGGCGGTGGTCCTCGCGGTGCTGCTGATCAGGCCGATGCTGGGTTTGTTTACCGATTTTATACCAAACGGGGTGCATTTCCGGCTCACGGATGGGGCTACGCTGCTTTTTTTGTTTTTGGTAACGGCTGTTACCACGGTTGTTGCAGGGTTTTATCCGGCAAGGGTGCTGGCGAACTATCTGCCCGCGCTGACCCTGAGAGGGATGACAGCGGTGCAGGGCGGCGGAAAAGGGACGCTGCGCAAGAGCCTTATCGTTTTTCAATTCACGGTATCGCTGCTGTTTATCATCGGCTCCATCGTCATCGGCTCACAGCTGCGGTACATCCTGCATGCGGACCTTGGTTTCAGGACAGATGCGATCCTGACAATCGGACGACCCCTTTGGAACGACAAAACGGGTAAGATGGGCGTACTGGCGGATCAGGTGCGTGAACTGGATGGCGTTGACCAGGTGATCCGGGAGGCGATCCCCCCGATGGGGCGGGCGCATATGACTGACGGCGCCCGGCTGCAGGGCAGCGATCCGAAAACGATGTTTGAGGTGTCCATCCATGCCGGCAATGAAGATTATCTCCCTTTTTATGGGATGAAGCTGGTCGCGGGGCAGAACCTGCTCCACAACGATAGTACCAGGGAGCTTTTGATCAATGAGACCTGTGCGCATGAGCTGGGTTTTTCCGATGTACGCAAGGCCGTGGGCCGGGAGGTAGTGGTGGGCCGTGGCGACAAGGCCTATCCGGTAGCCGGGGTAGTGGCCGATTTTTATGAGAACTCTTTTCATCAGCGGATCATGCCGGTTATTATCAAACACGATCCGCTTATCGAGAACGCCGTTGCCGTCCGGATCGCCGCGAAAGGAATGACAGCCGGTCAGGTTAAGGCGCTCCTCGGGGACATGGAGGGGGATTGGAAGTCGGTCTATCCCGAAGAGCCGTTTCGCTTTTCTTTCCTTGACGACAGTATCGCCAATCTGTATGCGATGGATCTTCTGATCGAATGGTTGACGAATGTCGCGATGGGGGTCACCATCTTTATTTCCTGTTTGGGGCTCCTCGGTCTGGCCATTTTTACCACGGCAAAAAGGACCAGGGAGATCGGCATCAGGAAGGTTCTGGGTGCTACGGTATCGGGCATCGTTGTCATGCTGTGCGGGGATATCGTGCTGCTGATCGTGATCGCCTTGCTGATCGCCACGCCGCTGGCCTTGTTCTTTATGCATGGATGGCTGCAGGGCTTTGCTTACCGGACGCAGCTTAGCGGCTGGATGTTCGTTGCGGCCGGGGCCGCGGCTATTGGCATAGCGCTGCTCACTGTCGGTCTCCAGGCGATGAAGGCGGCGATGGTTAATCCGGTGAAGTCATTGCGTACTGAATGAATAACTGAATCTCTGTTCATTGATAGTAGGCGACGTCGGTTTTTAAGACAATCCCAGCACCCGCCGGATCGTTCTGGTGAGGTCCTCATGTATCCTATATTTTTGGACGTAAGCCGAAGCGCCGGCCCGGAGGGCATGTTGAATATATATTTCTTCGTGATGACTGCTCAGGATGATCACGGGGAGGTGCGGGGAATGTTTTCTGATCTCCTGCAGGGCCTCCAGCCCGGTCATTATCGGCATCGAGATATCCGAGATAACGAGATCCCAGTGCCCGCCGACCACTTTTGTCAGCAGTTCCCGGCCGTTCTGTACTTCCTCTATCAGCCCCGAAGGATATTCATTCGTTAAGGTCTTTCTGATTAAATGTTTCATGCTCGGATGGTCATCCGCGATTAGAATGTTCATGGGTATTGGATTAGTTCTAGCCCCGGATGTCCAAATCAATGCCGAATTGTAAAAGGGTGATGGTTAGGGAGCTAAGCGCGGGCGGGTGCGTGCTGGTTTCTCGGGAAGGGAATTTTAGGTCGGTTTGGGAAGATTGACAGCCGGATGCAATTTCCATTTTTGGATTTGCTTCATGGTCTGAAAGATGTAGTTTTAGTAAAGGATTATGAAAGAAGGAGGTCTGTATGATCAAGCCCAGGCGCCGTCGATCAGTTTTGAAATTTTCGTCCTGACGGTTATCTGCGGATCGCTCTTAAAAAGCAATCGGCATAGTTCTTGCATATTCAGCAGTGACGCAAAGCAAATGAGCGATTTCCTATCGGGATACCCTGACCGAATCCTACTTGCTTCGGCCCCATCCCGAAGGATTAGTGTCTATCCGGCTGCATTGCGTCATCCTCCAACTGATTATCGATTTCATTATTAGTCCTACCGGGAAAACGAATTCCTTTTTCAAATTGATCGTTCCTCTTTTTGATTTTTATCCAATCGAAAACCATGAGTATCCCGATCAATCTTCCGATGATCGAAGTGATCTATTTTGAGCGCCAGTTCTCGCACAAGCTGGCCGACTATAGGGTCACCTTCGAGGGCAAGTCGCAGGAAGCCTCCAAAAAGATCACCATTTGGTGCATCAGCTTGCGTGAAAATCGGAATGCGAGCGCCGTTCAATACATTTTTCACAAAGAGAAGGGGCGTTGGACAAAAACGGTAGGCATCAACGGTATACCCGAAGAGATAGAGGATGCGTTCCTGCCGTGGGCGGCCGCCATCCTTGCCCGACATCAATTGTTGACCGTGCAAAAACAGGCGGGTTGAGAAATTTATAGGGCGGCATTATTCGCGCTTTCCTTTGTTACCCGATTCGGGCAGTTTCTTTGCGAGTTTGTCAAAATCGCTTTCAAAACTCCGATCCTGAACAATCCGGTATTGATCATATTGCTCCTCGGCCAGGTTCTTCGCTATTTCATGACTGATAGTTCCCGCATTTTTTAAGGTCCATCCGGTGCATTCTTCCAGGTGGTTAACCCCATATTCGGCTTAGCGGCGTCTGCCCGGTGATGAATGATTTCAGCGGCGGTTTGCCCGGTTACTGCCCAATGGAGCTTGTTTTGAACTGTCTTATAAAATGCCAGAGTCATGTCCGCTTTGGGGTCATAGTCAATGCTGCATTGGGCATAGATATCGGTTATCTTTTGGTAGAACCTTCGCTCGCTGGCCCTGATCTCCCGGATGCGCTCCAGGAGCTCTTCAAAATAGTCTTTGCCAAAGTTCTTGCCTTGCTTCAGCCGCTCGTCGTCCAGTACAAATCCTTTGATGATAAATTCCCGCAAGGTCTTGGTGGCCCAGATGCGGAAACGGGTGGCTTCCACACTGTTTACTCGATAGCCCACCGCGATTATGGCATCCAGGTTGTAGAAGTCCACTTCCCTTGAAACCTCGCGGGGTCCTTCTGTTTGAACTATCCGGAATTTCCGGATAGTTGACTGTTTTTCTAATTCTTTGGTATAAAATATGTTATGAAGGTGCTCGTTTACGGTCCGTAAATCCACATTGAACAATTCCGCCATCTTTTTTTGGGACAGCCAAAAGGTTTCTTCTTCGAAGAAGACCTCGATCGTAGCCTTGCCTTCCGGCACACTATACAAGAGTATTTCAAACTTCTCCATAGTAATCTTATTATCTGTACAAATGTAGTCAACCAATTCGTAAGTTTGCTAATTTTATTAGGAACAATCAAATGGCAGAATCTTTCGACATCCTGGTCATCGGGCTGGGCGCGCATGGGAGCTCAGCGCTCTATCATCTCGCACGAACGGGGAAGCGGGTGGCGGGTATTGATCGGCTTACACCCCCGCATATGCACGGGTCTTCGCATGGGCAAAGCCGGATCATCCGGGAGGCTTATCATGAGAATCCGGTCTATGTTCCTTTTGTGCGGGCGGCTTATGAACTATGGGATGAGTTGCAGCGGGAAGCGGGCCGGCCGCTGCTGGTTGGAACCGGTGGGTTGCTGTTGGGCCGCGCGGACACGACTGTTGTCGTGGGCGCGCGGTTGAGTGCGGAGGCCCATGGGATCGTTTATGATTGGCTGGAGGCTGCGGACATTCGACGGCGGTTCCCGGCTTTTCGGGCGGGTGACGATACGGTTGGCGTGTTTGAAAAACGGGCGGGGATCCTTTTTCCGGAGGAATGTATAAAGGCGCATTTGGAAGGCGCGGCGGTTCGGGGGGCGGAGATTCGATGCGGGGAGGTGGTGGAGACGATCGTGCCTTCCGGGGATGGAGTAGAAGTCAGGACTTCGAAGGGGCGGTATCTGGCCGGGAAGGTTATCGTCAGTGCCGGGGCATGGGTGGGAGAATTGTTACTGGAGCTAAGGTTGCCGCTTACGATCGAGCGGCAGGTTGTATGCTGGTTCACGGGCGGCGGTGCTGTCTTGCAGCCGGATCGGATGCCGGTTTATATCTGGGAGTATATGCCGGGGCGACTGTTTTATGGCTTTCCGGATATGGGGCGGGGTATCAAGATCGGGTTTCATCATGGCGGCCGGCATATCCGGCCGGAGGAGCTGCGACAGGATGCCAATGCCGAAGAGATCGGCGAGATCAGGGAGATTGCGCGGACTTACCTGGCGATCGAGCCGGTCTTCGGGGACGCCTCCGTCTGCATGTACACCAACACGCCGGATGAGGATTTTATCATCGACGAATATCCTGGCTGCCCGCAGATACTCGTGCTGAGCCCGTGCTCGGGGCATGGGTTTAAGTTTAGCAGCATCGTGGGAAAGATCGCGGGTGATTGGGCGATGGGACAAAAGGCAGCGTTCGATTTACGGCCTTTTGCCATCGGCAGATGGTGAACCTCACTCCGTCCTCAAACTTTCCACCGGATTAACCATCGCCGCCTTTAGGGTCCGCAAACAAAGAATAACCAACGCGAGAAGCAAAAGCGTCCCCCCGCCCGCGGCGAAGACCCACCAGCTAAGCGAGGTCTGGTAAGCAAAATTTTTCAGCCACGCATTGCTGGCCCACCAGGCGAGCGGCACAGCGATGAGGATGGCAAGACCGACCAACTTCGCAAAATCCCGGGAGATCAGGATGACGATCTGGGTGATTGAGGCGCCGATAACTTTTCGGATGCCGATCTCCTTTGTGCGCTGATTGGTGACAAAGATGACGAGGCCGAGAAGGCCGAGACAGCTGATAAAGACGACGAGGCCGGTGGCCCAGTACAGGAGCCGCTCGGTGTTCTTCTCGCTGGTGTAGAATTTCGCGATGGTCTCATCTGTAAAGGTGTAATCGAAATCGTCTTCCGGATAGACTTCCTTAAAAGCCCGCTCCACCTTTGAGATGGTAGCGCTCCAGGCCGCGCTGCCCGCCCGCTGCGACGGAAGCGCGATATTGAAGATATCGGCGGAGTTGGTCCCGTTGCCGATGACGAGGGGACCGATGGGGCGATGGAGGGATTGAGGGTGAAAGTCGGCGACGACTCCAACGATCGGTTTGGGCCCGTTCCAATCCATCTGTTTGCCTATGGCTTGGTGCACGTCGCTGAACCCGAGGTTACGCGACATGGTTTCATTGATGATGATGGAATTGAGCGTGTCGCTTTGCGTGATATTGGTACCGGCGAGCAGGTGGAGCCCGAACAAGGGGAAATAATTGGTATCGCCGATCTTTATCTGGGGTTCCTCGTGGATCTCTTTTTTACCGTTCTTGTAGTCCATGCCACTGGTCCATACGCCGCCGGTAGCAGGCGGATCGGATGCCTGGCTGATCATGGCGATGCCCGGTATGGCCCGCAGTTTATTGAGGAGCACCAGCTTTTTTGTGCGGCTCTGATTGCTATTGATCCCAAAATAAAGGATGGCCTCCTTTTTGAATCCGAGGTCTTTGTTCATCAGATAATCGATCTGTTTGGCTACGAGCAGGGTGGCAATGATAAAGAATTGGGCGATGACGAACTGGGAGACCGTTAGCGATTTGCGGAACCACGCCGAGCGGGTCCCGGCATTCTTGCCGCTGACCTGGTTTCTGAGCATGGAGATGGGTTGGTATGCCGACATCACCAGCGCCGGGTAGAACCCACTCAACAGGCAGACGGTCATGATCAACACGGCCAGGAAGGGGATGACCAGCGACTGTGCGGTGAGGCTGAAATGCAGACCGGGTGGAATGAAATCGGCAAATGCTTTCAGGAGCAGCGGGGCAAAACCCAGCGAGAGCAGGGTAGAGATGACCGTGAGCAGGAAGGTCTCACTGAGAAACTGAAAGATCAATTGGTTGCGCTGGCCGCCCAGGGTCTTGCGGATACCGATCTCTTTTGCGCGTTCGGAGGCCTGGGCCGTGGTCAGGTTGATGAAATTGATACAGGCCAGCAGGAGGAGGAAAGCGGCTATCGCCAGCAACCCATACAGGGTAGGTTTGTGGGCGGAGCGGTTGTTGTCGAAGGATGATCCATAGACCGTATCGAAATGAAGGTCGCTCAGGGGTTGAAGATCGATGGCTATGGAACTATGGTCGTTGGAGCCGGGAGGGTTGTGCCGCTTGTACACCTGATTGAGCAGGGGGACCAGGCGGGAAGGGGTCATGCCCGGCGTCAGCCGCACGAAAAGCTGGTCGGCGGAATTGGTGCAGCCCCATAGCTCCCAGCACCCCGGCTTGAGCCGGCTGGTCTCCAGGGTGGACCGCGAGACGAAGGTCCCAAAATTGAAATCGGTATTGGATTCGATATTCTTTACAACGCCCGTGATGACGGCATGGATGGTGTCGTCAAAGACGATGGTTTTACCCACGATATCGGTGGAGGAGAGACCCGGATAATATTTGCGCGCGTTGGTTTCGGTGAGCACTACCTGGTAGGGTTCGTTTAAGGAGGTTTTGATCGTGCCCGACAGCCAGGTATAGCGGATGAGGTTGAAATAGCGGGCATCCGCAAAGATCTGGTCCTTTTGGTTCTTAAAGACGAGCGGCTGCTTGCCCCCGGAGGTGGGGATGGTGACTTTTGGGTTTTCGTCCCAGGTACGGAAGGGAGCCACCAACTCCAGGCCGGTGATCTCTTTTTGGATGGCAGGTCCCATAGGGATGCAGACATCCCCCCAATGACTGATCTCGCCATTGTCGGAAGTGTAATCCATCGCTAACCGGTAGATGCGGGCGCCATCCCTTTCAAAATGGTCGAAGCTGAAGTCATATTCGACGATCAGGAAGATGACCAGGGCGGCGCTGATGCCGATGGAGAGGCCGAAGATGTTGATGAGGGCAAAGGCTTTGTTGCGCCAGAAATTGCGCAGGGCGACGCGGAAATAGTTTTTTAGCATAGCAATCCTAAGTTACGTTAGTGTTTGGATTCTCTTTATATTTAGTTTATGAACCTCCACATTTCCCGCAGCGCCGCCTTATTATTGTGGCTTTGCTGCTGCACGCAAATCCTGATCGCGCAGGCCGATTCGGCAAAGCCGAAGGCTCCGCGGCCGATGACCTGGAAAGATGTCCCCAGCTGGAAATTCATCAACCCCGCGAAAGTCCAGCTCTCCCCCGACGGCAAATGGCTGGCGTGGCCGCTGCTGACGACAGAAGGCGAGGGCGACCTCATCCTGAAAAGTACAAAGGACACCGTCACCCGGAAATTCCCCGTTGGCGGCGACAATCAGGCGGGATTCGCGTTTTCGGAGGACGGCGAATGGATCGCCATCAAGCAATCCTCATCGTTCAAGGAGATCAGGGGGGCGGCGAAGACGCCGGGCAAGCAACTCTTTAGTAAGCTTCTGCTCGTGAACCTTTCGACGGGCCATACGACCAGCTTTGAGAAGGCCGGTGACTTCGCGTTTAACGGCAAAGCGGCCACCTTTCTGGCCCTCGCCCTGGTTAAGGAGAAACAGCCGGGCGCCAAACCGGACGACCCCAAATCCAGCGAATTGCTGCTGATCGAACTGAAGACGGGGAAGATCCAGGATATCGGGGATGTGGGGGAATTTTCCTTCAACAAACCCGGCACCTTTCTGGCGTATACGACCGAGACGCCGAATAAAACCGGCAACGGACTGTACCTGCTGGCAGTCGCCACACGACAGACCACCGTTCTCGATAACGATAAGATGACCTACAAATCCCTCACCTGGAAAGAGGAAGGCGATGCCTTTGCCGTGCTGAAAATGAAAAAGGACAGTAGCTGGAAGACTCAAAAAGGCATCGTGATCGGGGTTAAAGAACCGGGTCTGGCTTCGGTCGCCGGAGGCTTGCCGCAGGCGATGCCCGTCACCGTCATCTACGACCCTGCGAAAGATTCCGCCAACTTTCCAAAGGGAATGACGATCAGCGGGAACCGGGCGCCGCGCTGGTCCGACGATCTGAGCCGGGTATTTTTTGGGATCGCGGTTTTGAAGCCTGAGAAGAAGCCGATAGACAGTACGGCGAAAAAGAAGGCCGACGAGGACACTGTACGACCCGATATGATCATCTGGAACGGCAAGGACCCTCGGCTCCAAAGCCGGCAGCAGGTGGAAGAAACACAGGACCGGGAATTCTCCTGGCAGGGGATGGTGGAAGTCGCGGGCAACCATTTCACGCGGCTGAACGACAGTACGCAACGCGATTTGACGCTGCTGCCCAAACATCATTATGCGCTGATCCAGGACCATTCGTCCTATGATCTGGACATGAACCTCGACGGACAGAACTATGTAGACCTCTACATCGTGGACCTGGAGACGGGACGTAAGCGAAAGTGGATGGAGAAGTTTTATATGCCTTCGTTTCAATCCGCGCCAAGGGCGTCACCGGATGGAAAGAAACTGCTGTATGGGCAGGACGGCAACTACTTCGTCTATGATATCCCGTCAGACCACACGGTCAACATCACGGACAAGGCGACGGTCTCTTTTGTCAACACCGAGGACGATCATAATGTGACGAAGCCGCTGACGGCCCTTATCGGCTGGAGCGCCGACAGCAAATATCTGCTGATCCGGGACCTGTGGGATATCTGGCAGGTTTCCGCTTCCGCTCAGGAACCGCCTGTCAATCTCACCCGCGACGGCCGGACGAACCGGATCCGTTATCAGTACCGATTTGTGCTGGACCCGGAGGAGAAAGGTATCGATCTATCGCAACCGGTATATGTCTCGGTATATGGCGAATGGAACAAGAAGGGCGGCATTGCCCGGATCATGCCGGGGAAAAAGGGGATGGGTTTGCAGGCGGGTGCGGAGAATCTGGTGTGGGAGGATGCCTCCATCGGATGGTTGAGTAAGGCGAAGCACGCGGAGGTATATACGTATGGCACCGAGGATTTTAACAAGCCAACGGAATTCCTGGTTGGCGGCCCGCAGCTAAAAGGTGCGCAGCAGCTGACGAAGAACGCGCCGCAGGAGTCGCTGTACACGTGGAGCGCCGGGGTCCGGCTGGTGAACTATGTTTCCGACAAGGGGGACAGCCTGCAGGGGGCTTTGTTCCTGCCCGCGGGTTATGAGGAAGGAAAGAAGTATCCCACCATTGTGTATTACTATGAAAAACTATCCCAGACCCTGCACTTCTACAACCGGCCGGACTACAGCCGCACGGGCTGGAACCCGACCCTGTATACCAGCAATGGCTATGCGGTATTTATTCCCGATATCGTCTATCGCGTCAACGATCCCGGCATGAGCGCCGTCTGGTGTGTGATCCCCGGTGTCAAGGCCGCTATCGCGACGGGCGTGATCGACGAGCAGCATATCGGCATCCACGGGCATTCCTGGGGCGGTTATCAGACGGCCTTTTTGGTCACGCAAACGGATATGTTCAAAGCCGCCGCGGCGGGTGCGGCGCTGACGGATATGATCAGCATGTACGATATGATCTATTGGAATGCGGGGGTTAGCAATATGGCGATCTTCGAAGCTTCGCAGGGGCGGTTGGCGAGCGGCCCCTGGGATAACTGGGATGCATACCGCCGGAATTCGCCGGTCTATCATGTGAAGGATGTGCATACGCCATTGCTGATGCTTCATAACGACAAGGACGGGGCGGTGGATTTCGAGCAGGGCATCGAATATTATAATGCGCTCCGCCGGCTGAAGAAGCCGGTCACCATGATCACGTATCGGGGTGAGAACCACGGGCTGGCCAAACGGGAGAACATGCGGGATTACGGTATCCGGATGATGGAGTTTTTCGACTATTATCTGAAGGGCAAGCCCGCGCCGGATTGGTGGAGCAAGGGGGTTGATTGGGTGGATATGGATGATTATCTCGAATCGCGTATTGGGCAATAACAGGTTAGTACTGCGGTGGCAGAGTGGTGAGGCGTTCGTCGATTACGACTGTTGTTGTCCAGCGGTCGTGCCAGGGGTAGCTGGGGTTGCCGAGCGCGGAGAAGGCTTCGAAAGGGACGAGACGGGAAAGGCAGCGGAGCAAAGCGGTTTTGCCGGTGATCCTGGTGCCATCGTCGTTGATGGCACGGGTGCGGGTGAGGTACTTTCCAAGGGTTTTACCGCCGGTGACTGTCTCCATGCCCGCGATGATCAGGACGAAGGTCAGTGCATAGAGGCTATACCAAATCAATAAAACAAGCCTGCCGTCCTTGAAGATCAGGTACAGATAATCAACGAGTGTGGGGGATAAGGTGACCGCGAATGTTCGCCAAAGGACATAAAAGGCTATGCGGTCGACCAGGTAGTTGGCGAAGCGTTTATTGCCGCTCGCCTGGTAGAGGATGTATTGGACATCGTCGAGGATGTTCGGGTCTTCTGCGGGGACTTCGGGGGTGTTGTCCATACTACCCCTCCGCAAAAAATTTATGGAAATAAGGTATCGTCTCGATGCCCTTGTAGAAATTCGCGAGGTTGAACTTCTCGTTCGGCGAATGGAGGTTGTCGCTGTCGAGACCGAATCCCATAAAGACGATCTTGATGCCGAGCTCCTTTTCGAACAGGGCGCAGATCGGGATACTGCCGCCGCCGCGGACGGGGATCGGGGTTTTGTGGAAGGTCGCTTCGATGGCTTTTGCAGCAGCCCGGTAGGCCTTGCTGTCGATCGGGGTCATATAGGGCTCGCCGCCGTGGTGCTCCTCTGCTTTGACGGTGACACTTTCGGGGGCGATGCTGCGGAAGTAGTTCAGCAGCTTCTCAGTGATGACGGTTGACGACTGGTTGGGGACGAGGCGCGCCGAGATTTTGGCGTGTGCCTTGGAGGGAAGGACGGTCTTTGCGCCTTCGCCGGTGTAGCCGCCCCAGATACCGTTGAGCTCGATGGTGGGGCGGATGCCGGTCCGCTCGTTGGTCGTAAAACCTTTCTCCCCCCAGAGGGCTTTTACCCCGAGATCTTTCTTATACTCTTCTTCGTTATAGGGCGCTTCGGCCATCATTTGGCGTTCCTTGGTTGTCGCATCGACGACATCATCATAGAAC
>Ga0206851_1109_pt1 | contig 23978 bp, 18 predicted proteins | sample Alteio_BWOrgCont_13_FD_152904 | JGI IMG/M metagenome (GOLD analysis project Ga0206851, IMG submission 152904) | Enriched cells from forest soil in Barre Woods Harvard Forest LTER site, Petersham, Massachusetts, United States -... | ecosystem: Environmental > Terrestrial > Soil > Temperate forest >... | reverse complement strand
TAAGCTGGGCATGTTGCTGGTTACCCTTTATGAGATCAAATCAAACGGGCTCGATTACCTGCTTGAACCCTTGAAAAGAAATGTTTGATAACCGTCAATCGATGAAAGACTACAAAAAATACTACGGCATCCCGGCCCCTCCCGAAGAGGTGTATGTGGCCCTCACCAATCCTTACACCATTAAGCTCTGGACCGGCGAAGATGCCGAGATGAGCACCGAGCCCGGTTCTGAATTCTCGCTCTGGGAAGGCAGCATCACCGGCAAAAACCTGGAGTTTGTGGAAGGAAAAAAGATTGTGCAGCAATGGTATTTTGGAGAACAGGAACAAGAATCGGTGGTTACCATCCTGCTCCACCCCGACAGCGTCGGCACTTCGGTGGAACTGCGCCATACCAACATACCCGACACCGATTTTCTGGACATCACCGAAGGTTGGGACTCGAGTTACTTTGGTTCTCTTCAGGAGTTTTATGAGGAATAAATCATCCTCTGTGTTTATCATCCATTAACTAAATGAATCGTACGTTCATTTGGTGTTAAGGTAACCACTCAGGCACGAAGGGCACTAAGAATCACGAAGACGAATTGGAAAGACCACCGTCTGACTCCGTGCCCTCCATGTCTCCGTGGTTTTCTTTAAACAACGCCTTCACAAACAAGCATCAAATGATCACCTTCGACGAACTGAACTTAAACAAGCCCCTGCTCAACGCCCTGGCCGATCTGGATTATACCTATCCAACCCCCATCCAGGCCAAGGTGTTCCCGGTGGCCATGTCGGGCAAAAATATTACCGGTCTGGCCCAGACCGGCACAGGCAAGACTCTGGCGTATCTCTTGCCCTTGCTCCGTCAGCTTACCTATTCTGATCAGAAGCAACCCCGTATTCTCATCCTTGTCCCAACACGCGAACTGGTGGTACAGGTGGTTGAAGAAATAACGAAACTGACCAGATATATGACCATTCGTTTTGGGGGAGTGTATGGAGGATCGAACATGAGCAGTCAGAAAGAGCTTTGTGTAAAAGGCCTTGATGTGCTGGTAGGCACACCAGGCCGACTGGTAGATCTGTATCTGCACGGGATGCTGAAATTCAAATCGGTGAAACAGCTGGTGATCGACGAGGCCGATGAAATGCTCAATCTCGGTTTTCGCACACAGCTGCTAAACCTCATGAGCCTCTTGCCCGAAAAACGCCAGAACCTGCTTTTCTCGGCTACCCTGAGCGCTGATGTAGAAAAACTGATCTATGAATACATCCTCAATCCCCAAAAGATAGAGATCACGCCCCAGGGAACGCCCCTGGATAAAATTATTCAACGCGCCTTTCACGTCCCCAACTTCATCACCAAATCTAACCTGCTCGAACATTTCCTGGCACAGGAAGAAACCTTCGGAAAGGTGCTGGTGTTTGTAAAAAGCAAGAAGATGGCCGACAATCTGCACGACCGTATTGCCGATAAATTCACAGGCAAGATAGGCATCATCCATTCAAACCGCTCGCAGCCCCAGCGTTTCAAGGCCATCACCCGTTTTGCCGATGGTACATACCGTGCACTCATCGCTACCGATATTGTAGCCCGTGGGTTGGATATTACAGATGTAACCCATGTCATCAACTTCGATACCCCCGACGTTCCCGGCGATTATATGCACCGCATCGGCCGCACAGGCCGCGCCGATGCTGCCGGCGAAGCCATCACCTTTGCCAATGAACCCGAACAGGGCTTTCTGCAGGAAATAGAAACGTTCATGAAGATGGAAGTGCCTGTCGAAGCAATTCCAAAAACCGTTGAAATCTCCTCTGTACTCGTGGGTGAAGAAAAGCTGGTGCCAAAGGGCAAGAGCTCATCCAAATCGAAGACCCTCAAAGAAACCGGCGGGGCCTTTCATGAAAAGACCGACAAGAATAAAAAGGTGAATCTCGGAGGCCCCGGTAAGCGGTATGCCAAGACGGGCAGCGTGAGGAGTGCGAAGAAGAAAAGGAAGTACTGATCAACTCCCGGATTGGATGCAAAACGCGCAGGCATATTTGCCTGAATAAACACATGAATCATTTTTAATCCTAACCATCCGAATAATCTGCGTTCCATCAAGCCATCAGTATCCGCAGATCACAAATAAAGAATCGCTATGACAAAGCTTTCCAAAGCACTCTGTTTCTCTTTCTGTTTCTGTATCCTTTTTTCTTCTGCCCAAAGCTACGATCCCGCCTTTTTTAACTGCATGAAATGGCGTATGGTGGGCCCCTACCGCGGTGGACGAACAGTAGGCGCCTGTGGGGTGCCCAGCCAGCCAAATGTGTTTTACATAGGTGTGAACAACGGGGGGGTATGGAAAACAAACGATTGCGGACGCACCTGGAACCCGGTGTTTGATGAACAATCAACCGGATCTGTAGGCGATGTGGCGGTATCGCCCTCCAACCCACAGGTTATTTATGCCGGAAGCGGCGAAGGCATACAGCGTCCTGACCTCTCGGTTGGAAATGGAATCTATAAATCGGCAGACGGGGGAAAGACCTGGCAGAACACCGGTCTGGCAGATGGGTTACAGATCGGCGGTCTGGCCATAGACCCGGCAAACGAAAACCGCGTGTTTGCAGCTGTGCTTGGTCATCCATACGGGCCCAATACAGAACGTGGGGTCTTCAGGACTATAGATGGAGGAAAGACCTGGGTAAACGTATTTTTTATCGATGAAAATACAGGAGCCGTACAAGTAACGATCGACCCCCGGAATTCAAATACCATCTATGCCGATTTCTTTGCTGCCCGTCAGGCTCCCTGGGAGAATGGGGGCTGGGAAGGAAAGGGAAGCGGGCTGTTTAAATCGACCGATGGAGGCTCTACCTGGAAGAAACTTGCCAGGGGCCTTCCGGGCGAAAAGGAAGGATGCGGCAGGATTGGTTTTTGTGTGGCCCCTTCTGATCCAAACCGTTTGTATGCGGTGGTGAATTCAAAAAAAGAAGGCGGAATATACCGGAGTAATGATGCGGGAGAGAGTTGGACGCTGATGAGCGACGACATTCGTTTCTGGGATCGCGGAGATGACTTTGCCGAAATCAAAACAGATCCTAAAAATGCTGACATCGTTTACAACGTGAATGTAGTGGTCTGGAAATCGGCCGATGGAGGAAAAACATGGAATGGTTTTAAAGGGGCCCCCGGAGGGGATGATTATCACCGGCTCTGGATAAACCCCGTGAACCCTGAAATCATGCTGCTTGCAGGCGATCAGGGCGCTATCGTAACCGTAAACGGAGGCGAAACCTGGGGCACCTGGTATAACCAGCCCACGGCCCAGTTGTATCACATCAGCGCCGACAATGCCTTTCCCTACAACCTCTATAGCGGTCAGCAGGAAAGCGGCTCGGTGGGTATTGATTCTCGTGGAAACGATGGGCAGATCACCCTGCGCGACTGGCATCCTGTTGGTGCAGAAGAATACGGCTATGTAGTGGCCGATCCGCTAAATCCGAATATTATTTATGGGGGAAAAATCTCCCGGTACGACAAACGCACCGGTCAGGCACAAGACATTTCTCCCGATCCGGGTCAGAACAAGGGCTATCGTTTCCTCCGTACAGCCCCGATGGTGTTTTCAACGCTTAATCCTCATGCCCTGTATTATGCAGGTAATGTGGTATTCAAAACATATAACGAAGGGCATTCCTGGTCGGTCATCAGTCCTGATCTTACACGCATGAGTTACGACGTAGCTCCCTCTATTGGCGTTTATCGTACCGATTCGATGAAAAATATGCCCCGCCGGGGTGTGGTCTATACCCTGGCCCTATCACCGCTCGACAGCAATACCCTCTGGGCCGGTACAGACGATGGGCTGATACAGGTGACCCGTGATGGAGGAAAGAATTGGACAGATGTCACGCCCCCTGCGTTGACAGCCTGGAGCAAGATCTCCTTGATGGATGCCAGCCATAGCGATGCAGGTGCCGCCTATGCAGCGGTAAACCGCATCCGTCTGGATGATCTGCATCCGCATATCTACAGGACCCACGATGGGGGCAAAACATGGAAAGAAATAATCACCGGTTTGCCCGACGATCCGATCGATGTGGTGAAAGAAGACCCCCTGCGTAAAGGGTTGTTGTTTGCCGGTTCTGAGAAAGCCGTCTATGTATCGTTCGACGATGGTGATCATTGGCAGACGCTGAGGCTGAATATGCCTGCATCGTCTGTTCGTGATCTGATCATCAAAGACAACGATCTGGCTGTGGCTACACATGGACGTTCGTTTTGGATCCTCGATGATATCACCCCGCTTCGTCAACTTTCAGAGCAAACAAACAAGGATAAAATCATACTCTATGCACCCGAGCCGGCCATACGTGTACGCTGGAACATGAATACCGATACCCCCCTGGCCCAGGAAGAGCCTGCCGGAAAAAACCCTCCCGATGGGGCTGTGATTGATTACTACCTGAGCGAAAAAATGAACGGCCCGATGACGCTCGAAATTCTTGATTCTACCGGGAAGACCGTCCGTCGTTATCGTTCGGATGATGTTTTGGCAAAAATCCCGGATCAGAACATCCCGCTGTACTGGTTACGTCCGCAACAAGTACTTTCGACTGAAGCGGGGGCGCATCGGTTTTTATGGGATCTGCATGAAACGCCATTGAAAGATTTTCCGTCTTATCCTATTTCAGCTGTGGTCGGCGAAACCGTTCCATCGGCTTCATCGCCCTGGGTTATGCCGGGCAAGTATACCATACGCTTGACTGCAGGAGGAACTTCCAGGACTCAAAGCCTCTGGGTGAAAATGGATCCCCGGGTAGGAACTTCGCACAAAGGGCTGGAAGCGCAACATGGTTTGTCAGAAACTTGTTATACCGACTTGCAGCAGGTATTGCCTGCGCTACGCGGAATAGATTCGCTCAAGACCCAGCTAAAAGCGCTTTTTCCAAAAACAAACGGAGCGCTTCAGAAGTCGGTTTCTGATTTTTCACTCAAACTAAATACCCACAGCAGCAAACCCGGTAAACGGAGGAAACGAAATGAGAATACGCTTGACGAAGCCTTGAAAGCCGTATTCACCAGTCTCGAAGCAAACGATGCGATGCCTACCCAACAACTTTCTGAAGCGGTCGAGGCCCTGCATCAGGAATCGCAAGAGCTGGCCGAACAAATTACAAGCATCCGCAAAGACCTGGATGTACTGAACAAACAGCTGAAGGAAGCCGGGTTGCCTGTATTGATCCTGCAATAGCATTCAATCATACCCCAAAGAACATGCACCGCATCATTCACGAAAAAAATGTTTTCAAACAAAGTCTTTCGATTGAAGAAGGGACTATTGAAACCGAAACAAAAACAGGGGGTAAGGAAACATACACGCGGCTCCGCGTGAACCGGCCCGATGCCTCCGCGGTGTTTATCTTTAATGAAGAAACGCAAAAGGTGATACTCACCCGACAGTTTCGGTATGCCATCGCTTCAAAGGTTACCTCGCCAATCCTGGAAATTGTTGCCGGAAAGGTAGACCCGGGCGAAGCGCCTGATGAAACAGCCATCCGGGAGTCGGAAGAAGAAAGCGGTTACCGCATCCCTCGGGAGAACCTGGAGCATCTGGCCTCGGTCTTTGCCAGCCCAGGTTACAGTTCTGAAAAATACCACCTCTATCTCGCTATCGTATCCAACGCCGATAAGAAAACAAGCGGAGGAGGGCTTGAAGAGGAACACGAATCTATTGAAGAAGTAGCGCTTGATTTCCCCCTGTTTCGTGCATTGGTAAAAGCCGGTGAGATAGCTGATAGTAAGACCTTGCTTGCAGCATTGCTGCTTCAGGATAACAACCGTTTCGAAAAGGCGCTAAAACGCTGAACGGGTTTTGAGGACCGGTCTTTCTAAGAACCGAAAGCCCGCTCTGAAAAGAGCGGGCTTTCGTGCTTTGTGTAATCTGGCTGGCACATGCCTTTTTTTTATTTCACGCAAACCGGAGGCGCAGCTGTTTCCACCGCAGGCACCGGTGCGCTGAGCGTTTGCATGACTCGTGCCTGAAGCAATACGAGTACGCCACCCAACACAACCACAAAGAACGTATTGCGTAGACGCTGTTCGTTTTTTTCATTCCGAAGATACAACGGAAGATACCCGATAACCAGCATGGTAATTCCAACCAGCAACAATATCATGGCGAAGGGCCAGTGCTGGAGCTTGAAGAGTATGCCCAGTGTGGTGAGCGCCAGGCCCAGTCCTCCGCTCAGATTCATGAGTTTGTTTTCAGAAACCTCATCGCTCAGTTTATATTTCAGCAGCATTGGTACGAAGATCAGTCCGAAGGTGGCCAGGCTCAGGATCAGCATCACGCTGGCCCCGGGCCAGTGCTGAATCTTGAAAAGCAAACCCAGATTGAGGAGTGATGTAACGCAAGCGGCCACGGTAATCCAGCGAGGGGTGATGCCGGTTTCGGAGTCTGTAAACCGGCTCAGGATATAGACCGGATAATAAATGCTTAAAAAACCTCCGGTAAGGATCAGCATGGGTGTAGCACCGGGCAGGTGGTTGATCTTGAAGAAAACGGTTGTGAGTACCAGCGCTGCGGCCATGCACCCGATAACATTGCTTGCTCTTTTCATGATTTTCTGATTTTAGGTTTGACGCTGGCCTGGAGCCGCACGATGCGGTGTTAGCTGTTGATTGCCTTCCTAATGCAGAAACCGGATTAAAGATACAGGGGGGTGGAAAATAATTTTCGGGAAAAAGAAACAGGCCCTTTCAGCCGGGTTCAGGAAGCGCTTTGCCAGTTGTAATACATCACCTCGCGCTCCACCTTTCCGCTTTCGTAAAAATTCATCATCGAGAGCGAGGGAGGGAATTGCTGGTAATCGCCTTTCCACCAGTTGCCGCTTACCGCGCCGTTGCAGAAATAATCAATGCCAAGGTAATTGACATGATCAATGAGGTGGATATGACCGCTCAGACAGGCCTTGATGTTGGGGTATCCGTAGAACATCGAGGTAAGTTCGGCGGCATCTGCATGCAGCGTATTGTTTGGGATGCTCCAGTGCTCGCTGTCTCCATTACGTCCGTTGAACATGGGGCAGACGGCCAGGATGGGGATGTGAGAGATGATGCAGACATACTGGGTCCTGGGCGTTGCATCGAGTTCCTGTTTGAGCCAGTTTTTTTGCTCCTCATCCAGTTTGGCATAGTACCCGGGTACGCTGTTACGTCCGTGGATGCTGTCGAGGACAATAAATTTCCAGTTGTTTTTTTCAAAGGAGTAGTAGGAGCGGTCGAGTTTGTATTCGTCGAGGGCCCATTTCTTGCCCTGTGCATGCGAGCGGTTGGGAGAAGTCCAGCCATACAGGTCATGATTGCCCACACAATGATGAACATCCAGAGAATTGTTGTGTTTGAGAAGGCTGTGAAACAACTCCCACTGTTCTTTGACACGTTCCCGGGATAAGTTCAGGGCCGAGTTCATGATAGAGTCGCCACCGTTGACGATGAAGTCGGGACGGTCGGTCAGACTGTTTACGGTATGGAGAGCAGAAGCAAAGCCGGTTTCCGATTTTGCGCCCGATTCAACATGTATATCGGTAAGATGGGCCAGGCGTACTTTCCTGACATCGCGTTTGTCGGTCGCGTCGGTAGCGGTGAGGATATTGGAGGAAGACAGCTTGGGAAGCAATAAAGCAGCGCCGGATATGCCGATGTACTTTAAAAACTTTTTTCTGCTTACATGTTCCATAACTTGGCCTGTTGTCTAAAATTCAACGCCCAAAAGTACCCTTTTTTAGGTCATGTTAAATTTAAGCCAATGTTATGTCTTGACAAAGGTTGGAAATGAACAGGGTGTTTGTTGATAAGTTAAATTATCTTGAAAGAAAAAGGAGCTGATGTTGGTCTTAAGATGGGAGAAGAAAACAGACTGTTTGGGGTTGAAAAAGAGCTGGAATCAACCTAAAAGAGGGTATCCTTTCGGCGCTTTCAGAATGACCGGTGCTCTGGCGTAAGAAAGAAAGTTGAAGCGGTCAGTGTTCCGAAAGTTCGTTTTATCAGAAGAGCATGTCTTCAATCCGTTACTTATATTTCGGCACCTGTTTGTCAATGAACTTAGAAACGGTATCATTCCATTTGTTGAGGAGTTCGCTGCGGCGTTTATTTGATTCCCCATTCACTTTGTTATACTCGTTCGAGGCTTTGTTGTAATCATTCACGGCGTTGTTCATGCTGGTTACGTCGGCCTGGGAGCGTGAGTTCTGTGGCTTTGCATCGAAAGCGGCCTTGATCTTGTCGAAATTTTCCTTTTTTACCGAAAAGTTGATGAGGATAGGGGCATCCTTGGTGGCTTCATTCCTGTAGAACAGCAGCATGTCCTTGCTGTCTGTTTTTACGGAACCATCGCCCTTAAATGGTTTTAATGTATCCACCTGTTTAATGCCTTCCGCTGAAAATTTGCTTAAGGCGTCGGCATCCTGTTTCATGGCATTGATATCACCTTTGTTCTGGGCTTCTATCATATAGGCTTCTTGTTTGAAGGATTTGAAAAAGATGAGATAGACTGCATTGTAGTATTTGTATACCTCGCTGGCAGCCTCCAGTTTTAAAGAAATTTTGTCCTTACTGTCGTTCATGGTGATTCCATGCGATGCTCCGAACAAGGCCTGTTGTGCGCTGAGCATTTGGCTGGTCACATTGAGCTTTTGGTTGGCACGTTCTTCTGCAAGCAAATAGGCTTCCATGGCATCGTAAGATTGTTCGGCAATTTCTTCCATATCCACGATCTTTGCGAAATCGTTGTTCAGTACATTAAAGCTCAGTTTCAGGAACGAGATCACCGAGTCACGGTAACTCTTATCGCCCTCGAAATCGGGCATCTTGCCTATTTTCTTTTGGGCTTCGAGGTTCGATTTCAAAACGTCTCTCCGGCGGTTTTCTATTTTTCGGGCGCTTTTGCCATGTGCGGCCGCAGAGGTATAATCCCACATGTCGGCAGTGATGTCGTTCAATTCTTTGTTGATCGATTCCATGTATTTCAATGCCTCCTGCGAATTCTGGGCGTGAATGCCTGTAGGCATACCGGCTAGGATTGTCAAGGTAAAACACAGGAAACAGAAAGACTTGAGGTGCATAGCTGGTTGTTTTGAATAAAACAAATATATCATTTATTCATGGCATTGATCAGGTCACGAAGCACATTGTAACCTTCTTCGAGAAACAGATCGCATTGAATGTTTTTGAGCAGGATCTTGTTGGTGTCCTTGCTGTAAGGATCCATTTCGATCACCTTTTGTTCATAGACATTGTTCCTGGCCTGGAAGATGGTTGATGAATCGGTATTTGTTTTTTCGAGCGATTCAATGAGGTTGTATGATTTCTTTTCATCCTTTTTAAAATTTTCGGGTTTGAGTATGAGTTTTTTGACTTCTTTTTGTGCCGCTTCGATCGAATCATTGAGCTGACGAAACCGATTGTAATTTTTGTTCACGGCAAGACGTTCTTTGCTGCTGTTGGCAAGTTGTGCAATGGGAAGAGCAGGTAAGGGATGGAAAAATACTTTTTTGACGATACTGTCGCAGGCCAGGGCTCCGGGAAGTGAAAATTCGCGGTATTCATTGAAATAAAAAGGGTCGGGGAGGGGTACATCCGGGTGTATCCCCTGACGCTGATGCGTGCAATTGTGCAGATTATAGAATTTTTCGACGGTTAGTTTGGCGTATCCCATCTTTTTGCGTTCAGCTTTGGAGGCGCTGCATTGCCCGTTGAAAAGTTCCGGAAAGCAGTAGATACTGTCAAGCGGGATGATGGTTTGCCCGGTGGCTTTACCAAACGTAGCGCTACCTACAATGACACCGCGATTATAGTCCTGTATAGAACCGGCAAAGAGTTCGGAGGCCGAGGCGCTCAGCCCGTTTACCATTATTTCCAGCGGGCCGTCATAGGCGGTGCCCCGGTTCATGTCTTTGAGCAGCTGGGGTTTCTCGTTGCGTTCCTGAAAGATAACGATGGGGCCTTCGTCAATAAACAGCCCGGCCAGGCCAATGGCTTCGTATACCGATCCTCCTCCGTTGAAACGCAGGTCGAGGATCAGTCCGTCAATATGTTCTTCCTGAAGTTTTACAATTTCCTTGGCTACATCGTTGGCGCAACCGAGCGGAGAGCTGGATCCCCATTGGGTGTAGAAACTTGGCAGGGAGATATACCCGATTTTTTTATCGCCCTGGAGGATGTAGCTCTTGATAGCATTCTCATCAGAATGGATTTTGCTTTTCTCCAGGGTAACCGAACGGATCTCTCCGTTGGGTTTGCGGACGGTAAATTCCAACACCCGGTTTGTTTTTGTACGGAGCAAATCTTCGGCCTGGGTGATACTGTAAAAGGGCAGGATGCGAGCCGCATTACCGCTTGTCTTTAGCTTTAGCAGGATATCATGGTCGTTGAGCTGGTTTGATTTCCAGGCAGCTCCGCCCGGTACAAGGTGTGCAATTTCTATATCCCCGTCGTCTGTTTCCTCGAACGAAATTCCGAACGAAAACTCATCGGCCGAGAGTTGAGAAACGAAATCATCTTTTCCTGCATCCGAAAAGTATTCCGAATGCGGATCATAGCAGGAAGTGATGGCATTGAGGTATTCGGTAGCCACGTAGTTGTTGAATCCTTCGGGGTGTTTAAGCAACCGGTTTATTTTGCGTTGCGTTTTTTTTAACAGTTTGGCTCTCACTGCCGGTTCACGTTTGAGGAGTTCATTTACGTCCATCGAAAAAGGGTTCACCTTGTCCGAATCGTCGGGGGTATACAGGTCGAGCAGGATATCGTATTTCAGAAACCGTCTCCAGCGGTTTTCAAGCGCTTTCCTGTCGGCTGTGTATAGGATGCTGTCTGTTCGGTTAAAGAAAATGGTGTCGGTCCGTACAAAATCGGTAGGTCTGGCAAGGAGCTGGCTCACTAAGGTGTCTGTATAGATGAGCTGTTTCTCAAAGGCAGCGGTGGCCTGTTTCAGGAAATAGTCGGAACAGTTATTGATTTCATCGTCGAGTTTGTCCTGCCATTCATCCAGACTGTTCAGATCGGCAAGTGAAAAGTAGAGTCCACGGGGGTCGAGGGTGTGAATAAAATGCCAGTAGATCTTTTTTGATAGTTTCTTGTCGAGCGTTACGGGTTCATAATGGTAGCGTTCGAACAGTTTTACTAAGGCGTTCGATTGTTTGCCATAAGCTGCATCCGTCACCGTCTGTGTTCTGGCGAAAGAACACAAAAGCAGACAGCCGACCATTAAAAAAGAAGTTTTTCGAATGAATGGAGCCTGTTTTTTTAAGAGAATCTTGAAATGTAAATCGAAATAGTTCACGGTATGGGGCAGGTTGTGTGACGGCTCAATCAGTGGAATTAAAATGATACCGGAAAGATAGCTTAATATTCACCGTGAAGGAAAAAAAACGATGATCACTGAATAAAATAACGCGCTGTGCAGAGTGAGTCATCATTCGTTCCTTCCTGAGTCAACGCTGTCAATAAACCTGATGGAGGGCGTGTTTTGCTGATTGCCTCCCCCAAAGACACATCAAAAAAAATCCTCCCTTTTTTGGGGGAGGATAATGGGTTTGGGGGCGGTTATCGGATCAATTAAGCCTTCTTTACATTAATTGCATTTAAACCTTTTTTGCCTTCAGATTCGTCGTAAGTAACTTTGTCATCCTGTCGGATTTTGTCAATCAATCCGGTTGCATGAACAAAGACTTCCTTACCTGTTTCATCTTCTTTAATAAAACCATAACCCTTGGTCTCATTGAAAAATTTTACTGTGCCTGTTTTCATTGTAAATAAATTTAATTTTTATACTTAAAATTGGTTAGATCAAAGCTAATAATATTTTCAGTAACCAAAAAGAATGGTAATTTATTTCATATAAAAGCGTGTTTGCGCAGACTAATTTTCGGATCAGGATGAATCCTATTCCCGAACAGACTCATTCTTTCCCTCACCTGCTTGTAACTCTTTTATTAAGCGAATCAAGGATGTTTGGCGTTGAATAGCATCTGGTTTCGTTCGGTCCAGGCAGATCTAATTCCAGATTATTTGATAATTTTGCAAACTAATATTGATTTTAATCATCATGAAACAGTTCAAATTCTCTGTCTGCGCTCTTGTTGCTCTCTTTTTTCTGATTGGTGTATTTTCTTCCTCCTGTACCACCTCTTCTTTCCTTTTTATTACTACCTACAATTCACCCGATTTTCCGGATACAACCGTATGTACCGTTGAAAACGTTTATTTCCGGTCGGCCGACAGCAGTCTGCTTCATGGCTGGTTTATCAAGCCGAGGTCCGGGAAAATACTTGGCACCATCCTGCATTTTCACGGGAATGCCGGAAATATAGGTTATTATGCTCCCTTCCTGATGCCTCTGGTGCAGGCGGGTTTTCAGGGGATGGTATGGGATTATGAAGAGTATGGCATCTCTGAGGGGAAAGCCTCCCAGGAGCACGTACTCGAAGATGGCATCGCAGCGCTTGATTTCATCCGAAGACGAGCTGATGTGAAAGGCACAAAACTGATCCTGTTCGGACAAAGCCTCGGGGGCCATCTGGCAGTTGTTGTTGCCGCCCGAGAACAGAAGAAACTGGATGGATTAATTGTGGAAGGAGCTTTTTCAAGTCATCACGATATCATTGCCTATCATGGCTGGAGGAAATATTGGGCGCCTCCGTTTCTTTCCCGTATGATTGTCCCTTCCCGTTACAGTGCAAAAGAAGTGGTGGCACAGATCACGATCCCTAAGCTCTTTATTCACAGTTCAGAAGATCAGGTTTGCCCGTTTTTCATGGGTCAAAAACTCTTCAACAAAGCGGTTGCACCCAAGGAGTTTTGGGAGGTAAAGGGTGGACATTGTAAGTCAGCACTTTTATACAAAGATGAGTTTGTAGGCCACTTCGTGAAAATGTCGAAAGCGTTGAACGCCGGGAGCTGAACAGCAGCGGCTTCAGGCATATAGCTGTAACATGCAGGCTATACAAGGCTGACTGAAGTGATGCACCTTAAGTTTTTTCCTTCTTCTTTGTTTTTTTATCGAGTTCGATGGGGTTTCGGAAGACACATTGGTCATTGAATACATCCAGCACAATCTCTGAATCTTTCTGGACTTTACCCGCCAGTATTTCCCTCGAAAGTTCGTTGAGCACCTTCTTCTGCAGCACTCTTTTTACTGGTCTTGCACCGAACTGAGGGTCATATCCTGTCTCGGCAAGCCAGCTGATGGCTTCCTTGCTGGCACTTAAACGTATGCCGCTCTGGCTGAGCATCTCCACAATTCCTCCAAACTGAAGTTGAACGATTTGTTTTACATCGGCACGTGTAAGCGGTGTAAACATGATGGTCTCGTCAATCCGGTTGAGGAATTCGGGTCTGACGGTTTTCTTCAAAAGCTCAAACACATCGAATTTTGTTTTTTCGATGATGGCATCCCGGTTCTTGTCGTCCAATTTCTCGAAATTTTCCTGGATCAGGTGCGAACCGATATTGGAGGTCATGATAATGATGGTGTTTTTGAAATTTACGGTCCTGCCCTTATTGTCGGTAAGCCTTCCATCATCCAATACCTGGAGGAGGATATTGAACACATCGGGATGGGCCTTCTCGATTTCATCGAGCAAAACTACGCTGTATGGTTTTCTGCGGACGGCTTCGGTAAGCTGTCCACCCTCTTCATAACCGATATAACCGGGAGGAGCTCCAACCAGACGGCTAACGGTATGACGTTCCTGGTACTCGCTCATATCGATGCGGGTAAGTGAATTTTCGTTGTTAAACAGGAATTCGGCCAGGGCTTTTGCCAGTTCTGTTTTCCCAACCCCGGTTGTACCGAGGAATATAAATGAACCGATGGGTTTCTTGGTGTCCTGCAAACCGGCACGGCTTCGGCGTACGGCATCAGCAACAGCAGTAATGGCTTCTTCCTGTCCGACCACCCGTTTGTGAAGTTCGGCTTCGAGATGTAAAAGCTTGTCACGTTCGCTTTGGAGCATGCGCTTCACCGGGATACCGGTCCAGCTGGCAATGATAGACGCAATGTCTTCGCTGTCGACTTCCTCCTTGATCATTTGCATGCCGCTTCCCTGTAATGCAGTAAGCTTGTCTTCATAACTACGCAGGGATAGCTCAGCTTCTTTGATTTTGCTGTACCTCAGTTCAGCAACACGGCCATAGTCGCCGCTTCGTTCGGCCTGTTCGGCTTCGAGTTTGTAATGTTCGATCTGTTCTTTCACTTTCTGAATACCTTCTACTACTTCCTTTTCGGTCTTCCACCGGGCGCGCAGGTTAGTGCGTTTATCCGAAAGTTCTGCAATTTCCTTGTTTAGCTCAGCCAGCTTGCCCGGATCATTTTCGCGTTTGATGCCTTCACGTTCAATTTCCAGTTGACGGGTTTTACGTTCAACTTCTTCGAGTTCCAGGGGCATGGAATTGATCTGCATCCGGAGCTTGGATGCCGCCTCGTCCATGAGGTCAATGGCTTTGTCGGGCAAGAACCTGTCGGTGATGTAACGCTGACTCAACTCTACTGCCGAAATAATGGCCTCGTCCTTGATCCGCACCTTGTGATGTGCCTCGTATTTTTCTTTGATGCCGCGTAGGATGGAAATGGCATCTTCAGCAGAAGGTTCATCCACCATGACTTTCTGGAAACGACGTTCCAGGGCCTTGTCTTTTTCGAAATATTTCTGATACTCATTCAGGGTCGTTGCTCCGATGGCCCGCAACTCGCCCCTGGCCAGGGCCGGTTTGAGGATGTTGGCGGCATCCATGGCGCCTTCGCCGCCACCGGCGCCCACAAGGGTATGGATCTCGTCTATAAAAAGGATGATTTCGCCTTCCGCGGCAATCACTTCCTTTACGACCGATTTCAGGCGTTCTTCAAATTCTCCCTTAAACTTTGCCCCGGCAATGAGGGCGCCCATATCAAGCGAATAGATTTGTTTTGATTTCAGGTTTTCGGGGACATCGCCGTTAATGATTCGGTGTGCAAGGCCTTCGGCTATGGCTGTTTTACCGACACCGGGTTCACCCACCAGAATCGGGTTGTTCTTCGTCCGGCGTGAAAGGATCTGCAGCACCCGCCGGATCTCTTCATCCCGGCCAATGACCGGATCCAGTTTCCCGTTCTGGGCCTGACGATTCAGGTTGATCGCATATTTTTCCAATGAATTGTAAGTCTCTTCAGCGGTCTGGCTATTGACTTTGGCCCCCTTGCGCAGATCTGCAATAGCTGCTTTCAGATCCTTTTCGGTGATGCCATTGTCTTTTAATAACTGGGAGACTGTATCCTTTACGGAGAGCAAGGCCAGCAGGAGGTGTTCAATGGACACATACTGATCGCCAAATTCTTTCAGATAAGCAGGCGCCTTGGATAGGGTTTCGTTTGCGGCAGTCGATAAACGGGCTTCCCCCCCAGAAACTTTGGGATAGGTACCCAGGATGCGGTCGAGCGCCAGATTGAAAACGGGTAGGTTTACATTCAGCTTTTTGAGAATAAAAGGGGTGACGTTCTCGTCCACTTCAAGGATTCCTTTGAGAATATGCCCGTTTTCGATGCTCTGATTCCCGGCTAGTGTAGCAAGCTGCAAGGCTTTTTCAATAGCTTCTTGCGATTTAATGGTATAGTTGTTCAGGTTCATGGTCTGTAGATTGGATTCGGCAAAGCTCAAACAACGGGCCAACTATAAACAGGAGGAAGATCAGGTAATAATGGCATTTTTTATGACTTTAAACAGACTTTTTGGCTGATAATGATTCCTGGAGGGGGAAGGTAAAGATGAAAACAGGGCTGTTGGTGTTTCTTGGGGGCAGGGTCAGAAGCTGGGGGAGAGATTAAATGTTGGTTTATCCAGTATTTGAATAGACAATATACCTTTTTTTAAGATCCAGCGCCTTTTACGGGAGTTACATTCGGTTGTAATGCTCCTACAACAAAATGCAATCTGACTTCTATACACCGTTTTTTTAAAGATTCAGGCCTTCTTTGGTGGCTTCCGACCTGCATTGAATTGTAAGGTATTGATTGTATGCTTGTAAATGGGTTTAGATGAACCCTGCATGCATCTGTCTTTATCAGGGGCCTTGGGTGCAACAACTGTTTTGCTCACCCAACGGAGATTCTAATCGGAGCCTTCATCCCTTGATATTAAAAAATATTGTATTCACAAATGATGGCTGCATGGCATCGTTTTAACAATTTATTCAAGTAAAATTAATTATTTAAAATGTATCTTTGAACAGGTTCTTTAACACGTGTATTGTAAATATCCTCTCCGGGTATTCATTTTTCGAATGATCGCCCTTCTTCAGCTGAAATAGAGAGGAAGAGCACAGACCCCTGATTTTATTAAAATTAATGTCCTAAAAAACAAAAAACAACATGCAAACCAAACGAATTCCCAGTCCGGTACGCACGATCCAGCTCGACTACGAAGAAACAAAACCATTCAGTCCGTATGAGACAGAACTGATAGATCGCTATGTGGAAATTCACTCCATCCATGCCAATTATGATAAATCTATTGTGCTCTATCAACGTTCACTGGAGTTGTTGGATGAGTCGATTGCCGAAGCCAGGGGCATGCTTGAAAAAACCAGACGGCAGTTAAAACATCTGCTTCATTCGGCTTCTGCCTTAAGCGGAGGTGTTGATAGACTGGATGATGCCCGGGTGGAAGAGTTGCAGGAGGAAACCGAATCATACAACCGGAGCGTGGGCGCTTTTTACAAACGACTGTGTAAAGCCGATGAGGAAGAGAGCGAGACCGTCAACAAATGCAGTGAGTTTTACGTAGAGTGGCAGGATGAATTCGAAGAACAACTTGAAGAATTTGACGATTTCGAAGACCAGCTATACGAAAACGACAGGGAGTGTCAGTTGGATGTAGACCGTTTCTATATGGATCACGATGAATTCAGAGCGTGCCTTTCGGTAACCGACAAAAAAATGACCACCCTCTGGAACAATATGGAAGCTGTTTCCGAGCGTTGGCAGGCCCTGGCAAACGAAGCGAACCTCTTTTTCGATTTTGTGAACAATCAGAACAGTTTCAGGGCTTTCGGGTCTGTAGAGATGCTCAATTGAACGTTTGGTGTGATTTTAAGCAGGACACTACAGATATGTTCTGATCATCCTCAGGTTATGCGAATACTTCTTTGTCTCCTCTCTGAAGATTCCATGATGATCGAATTTATCAACACGCACACAACCCGATGCGTGGATGATACGGGAGGCATTGAGGATAATCCCGACATGAATGATTTTGCCTTCGGCATTATCAAAAAATGCCAGATCTCCCGGTTGGGCTTCTTCCACAAAACTTAAAAGACTGCCCTCTTCAGCCTGCTGGCAGGCATCGCGGTGGATACGTTTGCCATTCAATTTATAGACCATCTGGGTAAACCCCGAACAATCAATGCCAAAAGGTGAACGGCCACCCCAGAGATAGGGGCTGTGCAAATACAGATGGGCCGTCTCGATGAGGTTGCTCCGCTCTGTGGCCATGTCGGAGACATTGAACTGGCCTTCATAGGTCCACAATTCCTTGCCAATAAAACATTCACCCTTATTAAAGCCAGGCAACGAGCTTCCCAATAACAGAGGCAGGACATCGTTTCGCTTATTTCGTAAGATCTGTACAAGTTCTGTGGTGTAACAGACCGGTGAAGCAGACAACGCATTGAACGCGTTTACACCAAGCTCGGAGTATTGTTTCGTGTCGATCCAGCCTTCATACCCGTCGGCTGCGGCCTTAATTCTTGTCCAGGAACCAGCGCTTTCCAGAATAGAAAAGGTTTCTCCGAACAGGAGCTGGGTAACCAGTTCGCTTCGGTCTGAAGGATCTTTGCGGCAGGGAATCAGACTGAGGTGACAGATGCCGTACAATTGCGGGATTGTTTGAAAATGGGCTATACGTTTTCGATAACAACAGCACTGGCGCCGCCGCCGCCATTACAGATAGCTGCGGTGCCGTATTTTGCCTTGTTTTGTTTCAGGACGTTTATCAGGGTAACGATGATCCGGGAGCCGGAAGAGCCGAGGGGGTGGCCCAACGATACGGCTCCGCCATTTACATTTACTTTCGATGGATCGAGTTTCATCTTTTCCATATTGGCAATTCCCACGACGGCAAAAGCCTCGTTGAGCTCGAAATACTCAATGTCGCTCATTTTTAAACCGGCTTTCGCAACGGCCTTTGGTACAACCACAGACGGGGTGGTGGTAAACCATTCCGGCGCTTGTTCTGCATCTGCGTAGCCACGGATGATTGCAATCGGTTTTTTTCCCAATTCAAGCGCTTTTTCCTTGCTCATAAGCACAAGCGCAGAAGCTCCATCATTCATTGTTGACGAATTGGCGGCGGTCACCGTTCCATCGCGCACAAAAACCGGTTTGAGTTCGGGAATCTTATCGAATTTTACATTTTTATGTTCTTCATCCGTCACGCAAAGAATCGGGTCGCCTTTACGTTGTGGGATAAGCACTGGAACGATTTCTTCGGTGAAACGTCCTTCAGCCCAGGCATTTTGCGAACGTTTGTACGACTCGATGGCAAATGCATCCTGTTCTTCGCGTGTGATGTTGCATTCTTTTGCGCACAGCTCGGCAGCATTGCCCATGGGGTAATTGTGATATACATCGGTGAGCCCGTCTTTGGCAATACCGTCGATGAGCATAGCGTTTCCATATTTGTTGCCCCAGCGGAGCGAATCGGAATAGAAGGGTACCTGGCTCATGTTTTCCATGCCTCCCGCTACCACCACATGGCTGTCGCCCAGGAGGATGCTTTGTACCCCTTGCATCACAGCTTTCATGCCTGAAGCACACACTTTATTAACTGTAGTACACTGAACGGTTACCGGCAGACCGGCAAAAATAGCTGCCTGACGCGCCGGGGCCTGACCAAGATTGGCCTGCATGACACAGCCCATTAAGACATCATCTACCTCAGCCGGGTCTACGCCTGCTTTCTCCAGAGCCCCTTTAATGGCGGCAGCACCTAACCGTGTTGCCGGGATTCCGGAGAGAATTCCTCCAAAACTTCCGATTGGTGTACGCACTGCAGAAACGATATAAACTTCTTTCATTTTATCGGTTTTAAATTTGAGTCTAGTAAGGCATTGAATGCCGTCAAAAATAGGCATATTTTTAGAAATGACGTCTTTTCTTCATAGAACGAGGGTGGCTGTTCGTCGAAAGATCCTAATTTCAGATTTATGTGATCACATCTCCGGAAACAGCCATAACGCTGGGAAGTGAAGGGATGTCTGGATAATTATATCAAGATGTGAAATTTTGAGCAATTCCCCCGGCAGTCTGCCAGGGGCCACGTTTCTACCCTGAATTTCAGACCCTCCTTCCGAAGCATTTTTAGGGTTCTATTCTCTAAATTCTAAAATCGCAAAACATAAATCCAAAATATGCTTACATTCGCTTCAATACCTCCATTATGGGCCGACTGGTTTCTTTTCTCCGCGATCATCATTCGCATCTCTATAAAGGTTTTGTCTTTGCATCAAGCGTAGCCTTGATTGTATTTCTGCTTCCCAAAGAAGGGAAGTTTAAATACGACCTGAATCACATCCACAACAAACCCTGGCATTATGAAAACTTAATCGCTCCGTTCGATTTTGCCATCAATAAAAGTCCTTCTGAGCTTGAAGCAGAGAAGCTTGCCATTGAAAAGAAAATGAAGCCTTACTTCAGGATGGAGGAGGATGTTCATGCCAGGATGACCCAGCGTTTTGCTGCTTCATTTATGTTGCAATGGCCGCTCGCACATCCTTCAGTAAAGGGGTTTGGTGAACTGCCCAAAAACAATGCCCATACGCCCGAACCCGGGTCGAACCCGCGGGCTCGTAATTATCTGGTAGGACTGCGCTTGCTCGATACAATTTATCAGCATGGGATCCTTGAATTGAACAAGGTCATCGAAGGAAAACCCGACGATTTTTCAATTCTCATCAAAAAGGGAAACCTGGCATCTGAAACCGAAATCAGCCGGCTGTTTACACTCCGTACTGCCGACGAATATCTGAAGCTGATGCTGATGAAGAACAAGACTGTTGATGGAACATTACTCTTTTCGCTGCTCGAAAATTGTCTCGAACACAATGTGGTTTACGATGAGCCGACAAGTCAACGCGAACTCAACCAGCAGGAAGAAAACATCGCGCTTACCCAGGGGGGGAAGTCGAAGGATCAAAGCATTATTTCCAGAGGAGAAATCGTGGATGACGAGAAACTTCAGATCCTGCATTCCCTGCAGCAGGAATTTGAATTGCAGGGGAAGGGCAATACCAGTTATTTTTTCGTGACCATCGGTCAGCTTACCCTGGTCTGTCTTTGTTTTATGATTCTTTTTCTTTTCCTGTTTCTTTTTAGACCCGAAATCCTCGGGAATGATACCGAACTCACCTTTCTGATGATCATGGTCGATTTGTTCATCCTCATGTCGTACCTGCCCACGCAAGTTGAAAAAATCCCCATACAAGTGCTGCCTTTCTGCGTACTCCCGCTTGTCATCCGTTCGTTTTACGATACCCGGCTGGCCCTTTTTGCACACCTGGTCACGGTATTAATCATTGCCCAGCATGTACCCGACCGGTTTGAATTTGTATTCCTGCAGCTTGTGGCCGGTATCGTCGCAATCTTCAGTATGGTTAATCTGCGGAACCGATCTCAGATTTTTATTTCATCGGGTGTGATCTTCCTGAGCTATGCAGCCGGTTTTTTCGGGATCAGTATGCTGCATGAAAGCTCGATTTCAGCCATCGACTGGAGTTTGCTGACCTGGTATGCCGGAAGTGCAGTCCTCATCCTGTTTACGTATCCCCTGATTTTTATTTGCGAAAAACTCTTTGGATTTGCATCCGATGTGACCCTGCTCGAACTTTCAGACACCAACAGTTTTCTGCTGCGCGAACTGGCCACACGGGCCCCTGGCACTTTCCAGCATTCCCTCCAGGTAGCCAATCTTGCCGAAGAAACGGTACGGAAGATCGGGGGCAATGCCTTGCTCGTTCGCACCGGGGCTCTTTATCATGATATCGGGAAAACCGATATGCCTATGTACTTTACCGAAAACCAACTCACCGGGGTAAACCCACACGACGAGCTCTCCTACGACGAGAGCGCTGGAATAATCATCAGTCATGTGATCAGGGGTATCGAAAAGGCAAAACAACATAAGATCCCCGATGTGGTCATTGATTTTATTCGCACCCATCACGGGACCACGACCACGGGTTATTTCTATACACTCTATAAAAAATCGTCGCTGGAACAAAACCCGGATGAAAGCAAATTCCGCTATCCGGGGCCGACTCCCTATTCAAAAGAAACTGCCGTACTCATGATGGCAGATGCCGTCGAAGCCGCTTCACGCAGTCTGCTTAAATATGATGAGGAAAGCATCCAGATTCTCATCGATAAGATCATTGACAAACAGATTGAAGAAAAGCAATTTGTAAATGCCCCCATTACATTCCGGGATATCAGCCAGGCAAAAAAGATCCTGAAGAAAAAATTAATGAGCATTTATCATGTAAGGGTGGCTTACCCGAGTTGAGGGTGGGGTGATCAGTACGATATATTATCCGAAATAGTATTCGAATCCGACCTCGCAGGAGCTATTGTTCGAACTGATCCGGCATCGGTTTCACGGCCTGACTCTAACTGGTTTTTATTTTCACTGGTAATGTATACACCCTTTTCTATCCGCTTCATCGGTTGCTTGCTGGTTGCAGGCATCTGTTTTTCGACCCCCTGTCAGGCGATGAATGGACGCGATACCACCATCCGTGTAAATGCCACACTGGTGCGTATTCAATGGCCCCCGGGTGAGATGCGCGGCGCCATACTGATGCTCCCGGGATGGAATTTTTCGCGAACAAAAACCTGCGAGAACAGCTCTTTCTGTTCGAAAGCGCTTGAAAAAGGGTTTGTGTTGATTTCACCCGAAATGGGCAAAAGCCTGTATGCTTCCCGCACCTATCCCAATACCCGCACAGATTGGGCAGGGTATCCTCAGCTGAAATTTATTACCGATACGCTTCAACCCCTGCTACAAAAACAATTTGGTTTGTTGAAACCGGGCAGGATCAATTTTATCTATGGCATCTCTACCGGATCCAGAGGTGGCGCCCTGATTCTGGAGCATACCGGGAATCTGTACAAAGGGGCTGCACTGCTTTCGGGCGATTATAACCAGGTGGCCGATACGGCCGATAACCTCATGAAAGGATTTTACGGATCCTGTTTGCGTTTCCCCGATCGCTGGAAAGGGGAAGATAACCCGGCTGTGAATAGCGCGAAGATCAAGGCCCAGGTGTTTCTGGGGCATGGCACAGCAGATGCCGTTGTTCCGTTTGCCCAGAGTAAATATTTTTATGAATGTTTAAAGAAAGCCGGGGTGGATGTGACGTTTGATGCCAAAGAAAAACAAGGCCATCGCTTTGAATTCTGGGATGCAGAGACAGATGCCATCCTGGCTTTGTTTGTTACCTGGTCGAAACCGGAACAGTGACCCTGGTTTCAATTCGCGCCCTGGTTGTAGCGCTCTATGGCATCATCAAAATTTTTGCGGAACAGGTGTTTTTCTACTGCATACGTTACGGTCAGCGCGGCCCCGCCCAGCAGACCGATTACGCCGGCGGCAATCAGATTTGTTTCTGTATTGTTTGCCGGAGCCCCGGGTTGGTTATAATTCGTATTGAACCCATTATAAATCGTAGCAAGCATCAACGATGCTCCTCCCACGATATAGCAGGGCACACTCAAAGGCCCTGCCACAGCCGAGATGATCTTGTCTCTTCGGCCTTCAGACAGCATGAAATTTATCTTCGGGTCTTTGCGTTCTCCCAATGTCTTGCACAGTTTATCCATGCTCACCCTCCGGTTGTTGACATAAAAGCGGCCCGTTTCGTCATAAATCAGGGTTGGTCGTGGGGGAGCGCTTACCATCGGCGCCGGGACATATTTTTCAACACTCTTTTTTTCGGTTACATCAAACGTATCGACCGCTCCGCCCTGATAACGGATCAACTGAATGGCTGAGAGCGACAGGCTGTACACAGGCCCGGTCATATTGTCGGTACGACGGTAGGTTACCGTTTCGGTTCCCACTTCCAGCACCTTGCCTGAAACGACTTCCTTATTTTTTTTGAAAATACTATCCTGAGCATTCAATGAACAGCTCAGAAAGACTAGAAAGACAGAAATCTGAAAAACGCGCATCGTATCAGGATTAAGTGAAAATACATAGTGTACGGCAAGATATTCATTATTGTCCGATAAAAATGTATTTCAAAATCTTTGTAAGCCAGCCTCTAACAAAAATATCAGACCATCGCAACCAGATCGCCTCCCTTCACACGGGAGCACATCCGGGTTCACTCAATCATTAGTACACGCAGACAATCAATGCTTTATCCCGTTTTTTTTAGTTGGATATGGCTAATGCTCTGAAAAGGCCGGCAGCGCTCAGGAGCAGCGGGATACCCCATCCCGATGAATTTCGCGACTGCACAAAAGTCAAACGCACTGAACCCGCCCGGCCAAGGCACGTCAGTGATTTGCCGGTCGGACGGGCAGTAGCGCACTACGTTTCTACTGTTCATGTTGGGTTTATCCCGCATCATGTATTAGAGACACGCCTTCACGCTCAAAAGAACATCAGCGCTGCCGCCCAGCGGGATAACCCGTCTCCCGATGTCTATCTGGACGCACACATGCTTAACGCACTTTGCATTAGCCTGTTACACGGCTTTTCCAAAATCCCGGTTTATTGTGCATTATTCATTCTGAAATGATAAACGCTCAGCCGGGAGACCCCGGGTCAATGTCAAAAGCTGGGGGGGCAGAGATCGAATGACTGCTGCATGTTGATCCAGCCAGAGACACGTTTCCCGGAAGTTCCCGACACATTCCCTAAGGTTCCTTACACGTTTCCTGAGTTTCCCGACATGTTCACTAA
>Ga0206851_1108_pt1 | contig 24082 bp, 16 predicted proteins | sample Alteio_BWOrgCont_13_FD_152904 | JGI IMG/M metagenome (GOLD analysis project Ga0206851, IMG submission 152904) | Enriched cells from forest soil in Barre Woods Harvard Forest LTER site, Petersham, Massachusetts, United States -... | ecosystem: Environmental > Terrestrial > Soil > Temperate forest >... | reverse complement strand
ACAACGAAACCGGAAAAATCAAAACTGTTTCAACGCCTGGTCGTGAGGAGCCTGACAAAGGGCGACTCGAAGGCCGGCATTACCTGGGCCCGAACCGGTCTGACATGGGCCCTTCAGACAAAAGATTCGACCGCGCTCGGACAAGCATACGGGGTGCTCGGAGCTGCGTTAAGCGCAAGCCAGAAAGACAGTGCGATGATATACTTTGTCAAGGCCGAACGGCTCCTGGAAAACGATTCGATCAACCTTCTTTCGGTGCTGGTAAACAAGGGAAACCTTTTTTATTATGAACATGACTTTCTGCATGCCCGTCAATATTATGAAACAGTCATACAACTGGCGCCCAGAGGAAAAGATTCGACAGATGTGACTTCAGCAGTAATGAATATCGGAAATATCTACTTTGAAAAGTACTCCTGCGATACGGCCTTGATTTATTACTTCAAGGCATTGCGCACCGTGCCCCGGAATGGAGACTCCAGTGTGTATCAGATGCTGTTCATGGATATCGGGAATTCGTATGTTTCCATGGAAAAAAACAAGGAAGGCAAAATCTACATCGAAAAAGCCCTGTCCCTGTCGCTGAAATTGAAACATGTCTCCATTCTTCCATTAATGTATTACAACCTGGCCGGTGTTGAATTTAATTTGCACCAGATCAAGGCAGCACGGCAGCACCTGTGGAACTCGATGGAAACCGGGCAGCGCGCACACAACTACCGTAACTTAACATTTTGCCTCCGGCTTGGGGCCCGTGTTGATTCGGCCCTGGGGCGTATGGACTCGGCATACGCCGATCTGAACTACCTGGTCAACTTAACCGATAGCCTCCACAATTCAGAGCTCTTAAAAAGCATGGCCGAGACACAGACGAAATACGATCTGGAAAAGAAGAACAGCGAAATTGGTTTTCTGAACCGCGACAAGGCGCTTCAGTCTGAAACCCTGCGCAGACAAAAGATGGTTACCATTCTCGTGCTCGTGGCCCTGGTGATATTCGGGATCCTTTCCGTCTTTTTGTTCAGGAACATCTCGGCAAGAAAACGTGCACACGGTTTGTTGTCGAGACAAAAGAAGGAAATTGAAGTACAGAAAGAACGTGTGGAAGAACACCGGAAAGAGATTATTGACAGTATTACCTATGCAAAGCGTTTGCAACAGGCCATCCTTCCATCGCTTGCCGAACTGCATAAACACGTGCCCGACAGTTTTCTGTTCTACCAGCCCAAGGATATTGTTGCAGGCGATTTTTACTGGATGGAAAACCTGGACGATACACTTTATATAGCCGCTGCCGATTGTACCGGCCATGGTGTACCGGGTGCCATGGTGAGCATTGTATGCTCCAACGCCCTGAACCGGGCCGTGAAAGAATTCGGGCTGAGGGATACCGGCCAGATCCTGAACAAAACCAGGGACCTGGTACTCGAAACCTTTTCGAAAAGCAATGACGATGTAAAAGATGGAATGGACATATCCCTGCTTTCTGTCAACCGCACTTCTGGCAAGATAAACTGGAGCGGGGCCAATAACCCCCTATGGTATATCGAAAACGGAATACTTCGGGAGTTAAAACCAAACAAACAAGCCATAGGCAGTACCTACGACCCGGCGCCTTTTAATACGCATCCCATTCTGATCAGCTCAACTGTTACCTTCTACCTCCTTACCGATGGTTTTGCCGATCAGTTTGGAGGGTTAAAAGGAAAGAAATTCAAATACCAGCAACTCAAAGACCTGCTCCTGGCCAACTGCGCTAAAAATCTGGATGAACAAAAAGAAGTTCTTTTAAACACATTCAATGCCTGGAAGGGAAATCTGGAACAGGTTGATGATGTTACCATTGTCGGGATTAAATTGACCCTGTAACGGGTTTATGTCTTACCTGCTGTCATACGCTGCGAACAAGCCTGCCCTTACTCTCAAACAATCCTTTATTCGTACCGCTATGGTTTGTTTACGATACCAGCGCCGCTGACTTTGCAAGACCAGGCTATTTTTGATCCATGGGCAGCTCTTTCGGACTTTGGTTATGCCTGGGTATTGGAGGCGATGACTGTTTTATTTTGGGATGAATTGCTTTGGGTAGCATTGGATTTACCACAGAAACACGGAGAGCACGGAGAGTCGCGGAGAAAAACAGCTAGTGCCTCTGTGTATCTCCGTGCTCTCCGTATTTCTGTGGTTCATACAAAACCAAAGGCTTCTAAAATTTCGCCCCAAACCCGATATAGAAACTGCGTCCGATAGAAGGGATAATACCCGGCCCCGGATATTCGTTGGTACGCATGGTAAAGTATTTTTCATCCGCGATATTATTCACCCCGAATTTCAGCTGATAGTTCTTGATCTTCAGCATAGCCGACCAATCCATCACCTGATAGGCCGGGATAATGCCCACCTCGGCATCGGGGCTGAACACCGTGTTGTTGGCATCCGAAAACGATTTGGCGGTACTGCTGTATAAAAATGTAGTCGAGAAATTACGCACGGCATAGGTAATGCCTACACGCTCGATCGTGAGCGGCGCAAATGCAGCCAGATTGCCTTTATACAGACCGCTTACATAGTTGGCATCATCGTATGCAAATGAATTAAAGATGCTGAGCGTACCGATGGGCGAATGATCGGTAAAGAGTTTCATGATATTCAATTCGACGTATGTTTCAAGACCCTGGTGTACGGCATTGGCCACATTGGTTTCATACGTGTAGGTGGTTTGATTAGGCCCGGCCAGAGTTTCGATGGCTATTTCGTTGTTCTTCACCAGATAAAAAGCCCCGATATCGAAATTCAAATAATTGCGTACGGTGCCTCTCCAGCCCAGATCGGCATTGTAACCGGTAATGTCTTTCAGGTTGGGATCGATCTTCGCATTTACATCCAGACCCAGGGGGTACTGGAATGAATATTCGATGGGGCGGTATGCCTGCGAAATGTTTCCATAGATATTGGTGGTGGCAAACAGCTTATACTGCAAACCCACGCCGGCAAGCGGTATGTAACGCGTTTTACTTTCGTTTACATACATGATCGAATCGGCATCGGTAGTGACATACCCCGTGGCTGTGCTTTTGATATACTCATACCGAACACCGGGGGTGACAGAAAACCGTGTACCCAGGTGAAACGTATTTTCAACAAACGGAGCCATGTTAAAGGTGGTGAAGTTGAGGTTGTTTGAATAGGTTCCTCCGTAGAGGTTCAGATCGAAATCAATGCCGGTGGAACCCGGTCCGCCTTCTTCCCGGTTCATATACCCGCTGAACACCCGTACGCCTGCGGCAAGCGTCTGGCTGACCCCTGCAATCGTATACCGCGTTAGCAACCGGAGTTCGGAAGTTGAACTCTGAAAACCTTCGTGCTCCACTTCGCGCGGGGCGTAGGCCTTGGTACCTGAACTGATACTGTCTATCGCCCCTGCGCCCCCATCCTCGTTGCGCCATACGATGTTGCGCTGGCTCAGGTTAAGCGCCGATTTCAAGGTAAGTTCTGTTTTATCCGTTGGTTTGTATTGGGCCGTCAAGGCAATAATGTTCCAGGGCGTGGTAAGCCAGTTACGTGCGCGGTACGACTGGTGCGGATCGGCATTGAACTCGGCATCGTCTAACCCTCCGGGCATGTGGAGGATATTGCGCAGGGATGAATATTCCAGGCCTATCTTTAGTTTGGGTGTCGGCTTATAATCAACATGTACAAAACCTGTAGCCTGTTGTATCTCCGAATTGGGACGCCATCCGGTAACACCCTCGTATTGCAGAAAGGCATAATAGCTAAATGCTTTGTACGTGCCGGCAAAGGCATTGAAAGAACTGAAGAGCCCGAAACTTCCGGCAGTTTGTTCGGTGGTGTATTCCAACAGTTTGTTTTCGGGAGCGCTTTTCACCACATAGTTGATGACTCCTCCAAACTGAGGCCCGAACTGGAGCGAAGAAGCCCCGCGTGTTACCTCGATGCGTTCTATGGCTTCGAGCGGGGGCAGGTAATACGATTCGGGGTACCCGTAAATATCGCCTGCAATATTATATCCATTCTGGCGCGTATCGGCTTCTACGCTTTGCGTAGGGTTCAGCCCTCTGAACCCAATGCCGTTTGACGGAAACCCGCCTCCTTCTGTTTCCGAAAAATTGGCCCCGGGTATCCTTCCCAGAACCTGCCGGGCAATGTTCTGGGCCGTATTGGCGGCAAGACTATCGAGTATGATTACTTCATTCTTTTTTCCGGAATAGATAATCCCGTCGTGCACCTCATCGAGATGGCCCATGCCGCTGATGCTTTGAATGCCGTTGATGGTAACCCCGCCAAGCACCCGGGTATCAGGCTTGAGGGCAATTGTGATTTCTGTTCTCTTATTCGCGATGATCTCCACCGTGCGTGTTTCGGGACGACAGCCGATGAAACGCACCACGATGGTTTGTTTGCCTGCGGGTATTTGTTCGAACACGAATATTCCATTCAAATCGGTATTGTCAGAAAGGGGAGGGACCGTGAGCATAACCGAAGCAGCATATACGGGGCGGCCTGCACTGTCGGTCACGGTACCTTTCAGACTTCCGGTTTGCGAGTAAATGCCGGCAGCGAACAACAGGGCAAGAAGCGTAAGCTTGATTTTGTAAATAGAGGGCATAGTCATGTTTGTTTCAGTATGTCGGGTGTATATACGCGTTTAGCTAAACGCTTCATCGGGTTCAACGGGTTTGATCAGGCGTACGGCATAGATACGCGTCATGCCTGTATCGACTTTTAACCCAAGCAGATACAGGTGTAACCTGATCTTTTCCATTTCTGCCAGCTGTTGCATAAAGGCCTCTTCTTTTGATTTCTTATCGTGTTGTTCCATGGCAAACGTCTGAGTTTAATCCACGCCCTGTTGTTGTTTTGTGCATGCAAAGAAAGCGGAGATGTTGTCAAGCTGCAATACCGCATTTCTGGTATTTGGAAAGATTCTAAATATTTACTCTTGGATATCAGTGAGTTATATTTGTTTTCGGAATTCTTTGGGACACTATAGGAGGATGAAATGAAAACCACGGAGACACGGAGACCACGGCGAAACACAGAGGCATTACCTATTCTTCTCTGTCTTTCTCCTTGCCCTCCGTCTCCCGGTGTTAAATCCAACGAAAAGCAGGACAATTCAATCAAGATAATTCTCGCTTATTGAAGATGAAAATCATGCACGTATCTCAGCAAGTATGTTTTTTGATATTATTGTCTTGCCCGTATTTCCCAAAAAAACAGATGACACCTATCCAGACTACCACCCGCCCGAAAATATGGATGTTTCGGCCGAAACCTTAATCCCTGCTGAAGATCATTTTTCAAAACACCCCTTTTCAATGAAATAATTTATCAAGACTCCGGCCTTCCACATCAGATGGCTCGCAGGCAACGATCAACCGCACGCACAATAACCCAAAGCATATCCCGTTTATGTACTATGTTTTGTCGTTCTTTCTTTCTGTATGCCGGGCCGGTTTTCAAACCCTGAATATGACACCGGGTGTAAGACAAGAAAAAGATTTTGTTGAACATCGTTGTCGTACACCAATACCCGCTCTTGTCTGTGTAAGCATTTAAGTAATCGGGTATGCAACAGGACGGATATCCAACAGGAGTACCGGACAAGGAGGGCCCCAAAGTGCGTTTTGCAGCATCACGCTGGCAAAAAGTTCAATGCCGGTAAAAGCGCTGTCTGAACAAAAACAGAGAAGCACCTCCAGGAAATCTGTTCCGCGAATGAGGGAGGACGCTCCCCCGTTCAGAAATGGGTCATGAACAGGATCATTTGCATGGATGGTGGTCTTTGCAGGGGTTTTCAGCAGGTTGCAATCGGTTCAGCACAAACGGGAGTAAGTTCTTCGTACACCGGAGGAAGTTACGCGCACACGGGAGGAAGTTCAGCGCACACGGGAAGCAGTTAAGCCCCCACCGGAGGAAGTTGCGCGCATACGAGAGTAAGTTCCTCCCTCACGGGAAGAAGTTGCGCGCATACGGGAAGAAGTTCCTCCCTCACGGGAATAAGTTGCGCGCACACGGGAAGAAGTTACTCCCGCACGGGAAGAAGTTCCCCGCATACAGGAGAAAGGACACGAACATCGGTGCAGAAGACAGCCGGTTTCATCAGAAATTTATCAAATGTCTTTTATCGTTCAAAAACAGTATTAACCTAAAAACAAAAAAAACATGAAAACTTCAACAGGAGGCGGTCGCATACCACGCACCTTGCCGAAATTTGACAAATACCTCCGGGCAGTGGTAGCCTATTTGATTGCAGGAGGAACAACCAACAACGGAACCCGTCTGGGGCTTACGGCAGCCGAAATAACCCAGGCCCAGGGGTTTCTTACCCAATGGTTTACAGGCACTCCGGCCTCACCGGGCATCTACGAACTGCACAGCAGCCCCGTAAGCAGAACAAAAGAAACACGAGCGGCTGTATTACAGCTCATGAAATCGTTTTTTGCGTTCTTTCAACCCTTGCTGGTTCGGATGAGCGGAAGTCCGGCTATTACCGATTCCGACAGGCTCATCCTGAATATTGCATCCCGGAATTCCACAAAAACGAATCATCAGGTAGCCATCACCGATCTGGTGTATTTCGATCTTAAATCCATCAGTGGCGGCTCACTCAAGGCCACCTGCCGTACCACCAGGGACTCCAAACGGGGCGCCAGGCCTAAAGAGGCCACGGCAGTAGAGATCAGCTACAAACTGGGCGACCCCGCTCCGGCAACTGCCGAAGACCCGTCTACGAAACAACTCATCTCTACCCATTCCTCGTTTGTCATGAAACTGGGTGTTGCAAGTGCAGGTCAGCATCTGCACGCCTTTGCCCGCTGGATCAACGCCAAACACCCCGAACTCAATGGCCCCTGGAGCACCCTGGTGGCTGTGTATATTTCCTGAGTGAGGCAGGTGAGCGAATGAGTTTGTGCAGGTGGGTGTGAAGGAAACCACGGAGACATAGAGAACACAGAGAAGCACGGAGATTTTTAAGTTGGGTCTCCGTGCCCCTCCGTGTTCTCCGTGCCTCCGTAGTTACTTTGAGCAGGAATGCATGGCGCTGAGCAACAATTCATCTCCGCATGCATCACTCCTTGCTTGCACCGACAACACACCGCAGCGCATATCCTACAAAATGCCTTGTTCGCCCTGGGCCACAAAAGGTTTCCAGGTATCGCGGCGGAGGATCATGAAGCGTTGGTCCCAATATCGGCTTCCCGCTTTAAAATAGTTCTTGATCCTTCCATACTCTTCAAACCCAAGCTTTTCATAGACGCGGTTTGCACGTTCGTTTTGATGAACCAGGCTGAGCGCTATCTGTTCGATGACGCCCGACTCAAATGCACGTTTGATGGCAGCGTTTAAAAGCGAGGGGCCGATGTGCTTGCCTGCATACGTCGCATCGACATACATCTGCACGATTTCACCCCGGTGTTTTGTTTTCAGCCTGTCTTCGCGGTTGAAACCGCATAAGCCTACAAGACGCTCTTCATCAAAAACCCCCATCATAAAACTGTCTGTCGAACCGGTCTTGATAATTTTCTCGAACTTCAATTCGGGTTGACAGCGTTCTTCTTCCACCCCCGTGCCAAAGTTATCGGGATGTTTTGCAAGACATTCCAGACGCAGGTTTCTGTAGGCTGCGGCATCGGCCGGAAGGAGGATTCTGTAGGTGATGTTCATAGCGCGCGAATGTATTGTTTGAAATCTGGTTCTTGAGAAGGCCGGTTGATTTGGCGACTCGCCTTTTTTGCGCCGAAGGAAACCAGGGAGGCACGAAGGACAGGCAGGTACACGCAGGCTTTTTCTGTCTATGGTCTTCGTGTCTCTTTGTGTCATTCGTGCCGTAGTGGTTACCTTAACAAGGTCTCTGCCTTCGGCTGAATCGTAATCAACTTTATTTATAAGGAGTCTGCAAAACAGAAACAGGGTTTGTAAGCGAACAAACAACTATTTAGGCCCCGGGTAATATTCATACTCGTAGGTTATCTTGCCTTTGTGTTTTGTCCCCGAATATTGATCGCACACTGAAATATTGTCATCTTTCAGGTATTTGTATTTATAAATATTTTTCAGGGGTATGGCTGTTCCTTCCGAAGAGAGTGTTTCTATTTCCTGGGCCAGGCTTTCGCTTTTGCCGTAGGAGCTGGCTACAGACCGTCGTAACTTACCGCTGGCATCTTTCAGCTCGTAGGTGATGATAGAACGCTTGTCGTCGTATTTCATGTCGGCAGTCCAGTCGGGGTGGGCGGCAGAACCCGTGTAATGGATGAGGTTCCCGATTTCATCGTACTGAAACAATTCGGTACGCACCAGTTTTGTTTTGTCGCCTGTATAGTATTTAATGCTTTTGAGTCTTTTGGCCTCATCATATTCAAAGAAGACGCTGGAAGCCACGTGTATTTTTATTTTTGCCGGATCAGAAACCGAATCTCTGATGCCGTATTTAATGAACACCAGGTTGCCGGTGTTATACCGGTACGTTTCATTTTCATGAAGCCATCTGGTAATGCTGTCAAACCGTTCGACACGCAAAAACAACCCGCCTTTATCATAGAGATAGGTTTCACGTTTCTGGGTCTGAATGCCATGTAAGATCAAATGCCGGGTTTCAGAAACCCTTCCGGCGGCGTATATAAATTTAATGCGGTCGATGGGGTTTACCGTATCCTGGACGGTATAGCGGTCTTCTTCGGTTATCTTTCCATGCGTATCGCGGTTGATGACACGTTTATAACACGCTGCATTTGTATAATCATAACACAGCGAGGTATCTCCACCGGGGGTAAAACACGTAATTTTTTCGAGCAAACGTTGATTGGTGATGCTGTCGACCCTCCATTTCATCACGGTTTTGATGCGATGGGAGATGATGTACTGTTTGTAATTACGGTGTGAGAGTTGCAGCGATGCAGGTGTGGTGGGCAGGTAGTCTTCCAGCTGTGCAAAAGCGCTTAGCTGGAACAAAAGGAAAAAGAGACACAAGCGCTGATTCTTCATAACAATCCCTACAGGTCTGTACCGGGGTATTCCCAAAAACGTTGTACTCTGATATATAATTAGGGTTCACTCAAACACCTCCAACCATCACCCAATCAACACATAATGTCTCATTTTTATCATTGAGATGCAAGACTAAATGTCGATTCCAATCAAAACCCTTGCACCAAGCAGTACGTGGACGAACTTTGTGTTCAAAGGAATTTTTGCTTTCACACATGCCCGCTCAAAGACCTGCCAGGTCTTTGCCGCTTTTTGCTTGCCCAACCCCGCCTGCCGACGCGCAGGAAGCTTGAGGGGCGGGGCAGGAAAGTAACGCAAAAAAGGCCCCACGCGGACCAACTTCAAGATGGCTTTTCAGCACAGGCCATCGCTTCTCGCCAGCCATCTTGAAGTTCGTCCCGCCCTTCGGCGGGAGACTCCCCAGCGCACAGGGCGATTCGTCCTCCACTAGATTGCCGACTTTTTGAGTGAACCCTAATTAGCCAGATAGGTTAAAGATAGGGATTTTATAGAATCCAGCCCATTTCAGGGGCGAATGCCTTTGGAAGAAGGCTGTAACCCTTGTAAGCAGTAATAAACACACGGTGTCTTAACCGGCTCCCAGCCGGGGGCCCCGCTGTCAGGAACCGGCCCGGGGTGCAAGGGGTATCCAGATTTCCTCTTCGGATGAAGGGTCGTTGTTTTTGTATTTATCGCCCATGATTTCAAAATGTTCGCGGTTATCGAGTACATAACCCGAGTCGGGAAACCAGGACCGGAAGATAAAATCGAAGGCTTTTGCAAACTCCTGGGGGCTTCCCTTGTACTGAAAGACTGCATACAAACCTCCCGGTATAGTAAGTGTACACATTCCTTCGGGAATCTGACCAAAACCGGTAACCTCTACAGCCGCCCATTTCTCAAATTCGACGCTGGGGTTGAAGACGCCTGGGCCGGGCAGCCCATCGTAACGCTGCACCGAATATAAAACCGGTGAACGTATGTTTTGTATTTCAGCCCGGTGTGGCATAAAGCTTTTCCACAATTCAACCGTTCGGTTGTTTGCCAACGCCATCCGCAGACATTTACCTACCAACAGGGTTTCGGGCAACAGCGCAATTCTTGATTCCATCCCCATACTGGTTTATCCCGTGCAAAGGGCGTGAAAATATTTCTTAAATGAGATATTGGGCAGGCTTGACAGATCCTCTGTTCAAAGCGCCATGGCGGTTGAAAGCCCTGTTCACCATGCGCGACCACTTTTTCTTGCCTTTCCAAAGATAAATCAAACTTACGTTTCTTTACGTGCAGGGCCGTATTAATCGGGGTGCAGGCCAGTCATCCAGAACAGCATCCGGCGAACCGATCCCGGCTTTAAAGACAAACACCTACAGAAGAAACGTTCAAACTACGATCTTCATTCCAGAATCAGTCTTCACCGGTCAGCAAACCCCGATGTAAAAAAGTATCCGTATCAGCGCCGGCCTCCATGCTCCACCCGAACACATGTGGCGGGCCCTGACCCACCCGGCCCTGCTGGGCAGCTGGTTCATGCAAAACAACCTGGAGCCTGTGCTGGGTCATGGATCTACCTTTTGGATGAACCCTCAGAAAGGGTGGGATGGCATCACGCATTGCTGCATCATCAGGCTCGACGCGTTAAAGTGCCTTGCTTACACCTACCGCGGGAGTGCATCCGGCGAAAAGACCCTTGCCCGGGCCAGAGTAAATACAGAGCTCACAGATGCACCAGGCAAACACATTTTTACCCAACCCGATACCGTCTTGTCGTTTACGCTTGAAAAGATCCGCGGCGGCACGCGTCTGCTCCTTGAACACTCGGGCTTTACGGGCCTGAAATTGGTGATTGTAAGCCTGGTGATGGGAATGGGGTGGAAGAAACAACTCCACAAGAAGTTACCCGTGGTGCTGGATCAAATGGCGAAGTTGGATTAGGAAACGATTCTGTGCCAGAAGCAAGTGTGGTAAATACGTATCTGGTACGCCACGATACTATCAACCAAATCGTAACGGTATAGTTCCCTTCTGGCCTGTTAAGGTAACCACGAAGGCATAAAGGCCACTCCGGTTCACTACGAAATCGGAGTAACACCTCCGTGTTTCTAAGTGGTCTCTGTGCCTCAGTGGTTACCTTCAGCACAAAGCAATAAAGGTTGATAGCGAAGGGAACTGAAAAAAAACACAGTGCCACAGCACAGAAAAGCACTTATAGAAAACCTCAAACAGGATACCTTTCAACGAATAAAAACACGGGTCTGCCCGGCTGAATCACATCAACTCAATAACCAACGAACTGGCCCCGCCCCCGCCGTTGCACACACCGCATACACCGCGTTTGCCGCCCGTACGTTTCAACACGCTGATGAGCGAGGTAACCGTTCTTGCTCCCGATACACCCAGGGGATGGCCCAGGGCAACAGCTCCCCCATGCAGGTTTGTGATGGAATGATCAATACCCAGTTCCTGCATATTGGCCAGGGCCACACACGAAAAGGCTTCGTGTATTTCCACCGCTTGCATATCGGCCAGTGTATACCCGCTTAAAGCAAGCGCCCTGGCCATGGCTTTGGATGGAGTAGTCGGAAACTGCGAGGGGTTTTGTTCTGCATCGGCAAACCCGATGATCTTTGCCAGTGGTTTCAGACCCAGTTCTTTTACTTTTTCCTCGCTCATCAATACCAGGGCAATACCGGCATCATTGATCTTCGACGCGTTGGCAGCTGTAATGGTGCCCGTTGCCGAAAAGGCCGGTTTGAGGGTTGGGATCTTATCGTAAAACACCTGTTTGTATTCTTCATCCTCGGTGATGAGGCTTTCCTTTTTTGTTTTGTTGTCAAGAATCGAAATCGGGTCAATCTCGCCCGCGTACCACTTGTTTTCATTGGCCAGATGAGCCCTTTTGTACGACTCGATGGCAAAATCATCCTGCATTTTACGAGTAATGCCCATCGCGGCAGAGACGAGTTCGGCGGCAGCAGCCATGTGATAATCGTTATAGACATCCCACAAACCATCTTTCTTTATTCCGTCTTCAAGCGTATAATCGCCTATCTTGGCCGGGTTCACTCCGCGGCTCATGTAGTAGGGCGTATTGCTCATGCTTTCGAACCCGCCCGCAACAACCACCCCGCTGATGCCCGCCCCAATGCTTGTAGCGGCCAACATAAGAGCCTTGGCCGACGAAGCACAGACCTTATTGACCGACGAACAGATGACCGCATCAGACAAACCCGCTCCCAATGCAGCCTGACGGGCTGGGTTCTGACCAAGCCCGGCCGATAATACATTGCCCATGATCACCTCTTCCACCAGTTCGGGTTTCAGACCTATTTTCTGAACAGCCGCCCGGATGGAAAAAGCCCCCAGCTGAGGCGCGCTGAGATTCGACAAAACGCCTTTAAACCTGCCAATGGGTGTGCGCGACATGGATACGATACAGACTGTTTTCATACGCTTTTCTGTTTTTTGATTGTTTCTATGAGAACTCTTTTCTGATTCACGCTGTTTCCCGTTGTTTACCCGAGCTGTTTGCCCGGGCCTCGTCTGCTCAGGTCCAGGCCCTGGCGAAGACAAGAAAAGATTGGATACTTTAGGGAAAACCGCCACAAGCACGTATCCAACCATCCACGCCCATCTTTCAAATCCGGGCACAAATGTACATCAATTGCCTCATTTTGAAAGAAGCGCCCCCTGCATGCTGTGTTATCATTATATAAAATCCTGCAAAACACCACGCTTGCCCTGCTGGCTGGTATTGAATACTATGCTCCCCCAGCGTTTGGGGCAGAATTCCATTAAACATTTCTTTCAAAACATAACTGCTCCCGCATCCCTATTTCCCACATTTGTAAGTAATAAGCCAGGCCACCATTTCATCTGTTTCATGTTCCGGGCAAGCTACATTATCTGCAACTCATGAAAAGACTGATCCTGATCTGTGTTTTTCTCTTCCTCCTTTTTACAGGCTTCATCGACGCGCCCGTCCAAAGCCTAAAGCCGGGTTCTCTCAGCTTGAGACTTCGATTGGTTTTTGATGGAAAACCATTAAACCTCAACAACGCATTGTATACAGATGAACACGGCGATACCTTGAGTATTGATGCGTGCAGATTTTACCTGAGCAACATCGTCCTCACAAATCAAACCCAGCTCATCTACCGCGAACCCTATAGTTACCATTTGGTAGATGCCGAAGACAGCGTCTCCCAGGTTATTCAATTAGACCGCGTGCCTGGGGGCAGTTTTTCAGAACTCCGTTTCCTGATCGGGGTAGACAGTCTGGCGAATGTGTCGGGAGCCATGGATGGGGCTCTGGATCCTATCAAAGGCATGTATTGGGCCTGGAACACCGGTTATATTAATGCAAAACTCACAGGCCGTTCACCCTCCTGCAATACCCTGCACCATGCATTCGAATTTCATATCGGAGGGTACCTCCCTCCCTGTCAGACCCTGCGTACTGTTGTTTTGAAGATTCCTGTAATCAAACCAAACCAGGAACAGATAGTATCCTTAAACGTGGATGTAGGAACGTGGTTTACACAAGTAGATCTGCACAAAACAAACAGTGTGCTGTTGCCCTGTACCGAAGCGATGCGCCTGGCCGATAACTACCAACGCATGTTCAGTGTGATAACCGAATAAACAGCGCTGCTAAAAAAGATGAAAAAGACAAGGCTCTTCTATCGTGTATCTGGAATACTGGCCCTGCTGACCTGTATCCTTGCCTTTGCAGGCACAGATACACCTGTGAAGTTTAACGCACCCAGGGGATGGCCCAAACCCCGGTACGACTTTTCGAACAATCCGCTCACCCTGCATGGTTTTGAACTGGGGAGGGAATTGTTTTACGACCCCTTTCTTTCGTCTGATAGCTCCACCTCCTGCTCCAGTTGCCATTTGTCATTCACCGCCTTTACACATGCTGATCATAAACTCAGCCATGGGATACAAGGTTTGGTCGGAACACGTAATTCGCCGGTGCTTATCAACCTGGCATGGAATACCTCTTTTATGTGGGATGGGGGCGTAAACAACCTCGAAGTACAAGCCATCAACCCCCTTACAAACCCCGTGGAGATGAACAGCAAACTGGAGGATGTGATCAACAAGTTGCAGCGTACAGCCAAATACCGAAAATTGTTCTACCGCGCGTTCAATGACAGTATCATTACCTCCAAACGCTTATTGAAAGCGCTCGCCCAGTTTACCGGAAACCTCGTTTCCTGCAATTCAAAATACGACAGCGTCATGCGGCATGAACGGGATGTGCATTTCACCGCCCGCGAAGAAAACGGTTATGAGTTGTTTAAAAAGAACTGTGCAACCTGTCACCGGGAGCCCTTGTTTACCAATAATAAATTCGAAAACATCGGCCTCCCTCTCGATAGTGTGCTTAGGGATGTAGGCCGCATGAAGGTTACCAACGACCCGGCCGATTCGCTGACGTTTAAAGTGCCTACGCTTCGAAACGTGGAATATTCAGCCCCCTATTTTCACGACGGCAGGGTGAACAAACTGAAAGACGTCATCGATCATTATACCACAGGGATTGTCGAAAGCCGTACCTTGTCGAAAGAATTAAGAAGAAAGATTATACTTTCGCACGATGAGCAGAAAGACCTCCTTGTATTCCTGAAAACACTTACCGATAAAAGTTTTTTGTACAATGTCCAGTTTCGGCAGAATCGGGTGCCCGACTAAGCTTTTGTAAATGCGTTATCAATTCACCTGTAATACCTCAACAAAATGAAAAAAATGATCCTCGTGAGCCTGGTGTTGTTTATCCTGAACAATGCGGCCACATCACAAACCAGCCCGGCCATTACCTCCTGGGTCATCAACAGCACAGCGCTTACGGGATACAACTGTTCGGGCTGTACGCCCGCGGTGTATGGAACTGTTGCAGCCAATGTACAGAGCGTGTATTATACAAGCACCGATGCATACATCAAGAGCCAGGGCATACCCAGTTACAATGTAGGCCCCTGGACAGCCAACCCCAACACGCCCAGCGCACAAAACAAGACCTGGGCTATTACCCTGAGCCCGGCAGCCAATACAGGCGTCAAGACCACCACCGGGCTGGGGCTGATCGGCATCTGGTCGAACGGGGTGGGAATTTTTAACGGGATGGATGGTTATTATTGGGACAACAGCACAGGCGCCATTGCACAAGGCACAGGCACCTGGAACCGCAATGCGTATATTTTCGAAGGACAGAGCTTCGATGCCTGTTTAGGCCATCCCAACCAGACAGGCACCTATCATAACCACGTCATTCCAAAATGTTTGTTTGCTTCAACCAATACAACCGTACACAGCCCCATCATCGGATATGCGTTCGACGGGTTTCCGATCTATGGGCCCTATGCCTATACCAATACCAACGGCACAGGAGCCATCAAACGCATGACCCCAAGCTATGCGGTGACCACAGCAACCACCCGTGCATCAGGCCCGGCGATGAGTACAGCAGTAACCATTGGAGGCGTTGCAAGCACTTATTATGCAGGCACCTTTCTCGAGGATTATATCTATACCGCCGGTTCGGGCGATCTGGACCAGTACAACGGGAGGTTTTGCATTACTCCCGACTATCCTGCCGGCACGTATGCCTACTTTGTGACGGTTGACGGTTCCGGAACTCCTGTTTATCCCTATGTCCTGGGCCCGCAATACTATGGCACAGTTACAGCTGGCAATACAGGTCCAGGTGGTGGAAGCAATACCGTTCCGGGAGGCGCAACACTCTATGTGCCCACGGCAGCAGGCATTAACGAGTACAATACATTTCCGGATGAACTGACCATTTTCCCAAACCCGGTCGAAGACAATGTCCTGCAGTTTCAGATTTCAAACAACTCATCTGATCTTACCGTAATGGTGATGGATTATCAGGGACGCATTCTCATCAACAAATTATACCGCTCGCTTCAATACCAGAATACCATCCGTATTCCGCTCGACTATCTGAGCACAGGTATTTACATGGTCAGTTTTGAGAGCAATGGATACAAGATGGCGAAACGAATTCTGGTGAAGGATTAACCGCAAAGCAAAAAGAGGGAAGGAAAACAACATCCTTGAATCCACGGTTCTGTTTTCAAACCGATGGGGACGCAGTCTGGATCATTGCTGCGCAAGGAATGTTTTTTCTTTTTTGAGGACATTCTGCCCGGGCACAGCTGGCACAAGTCAGCGAGACTCTCTTTAAAATTTGATTCCGATCACAAGAACGTCATCGGTTTGTTCCATCGCACCTTTCCAGTTCACATGCACACGTTCCAATTCACGTAACTGTTCATCCATAGCCTTATCCCGGATAGATGAAATAATCGCTTTGAATTGTTTCTTCATCAGTTTCTTATCGATAGGGCTGAACTGATCCGCATATCCATCACTGAACAGATAATAGGATACCGGTCTGGGGTGCTCAAAATGATGTGTAGTAAAGGCCCTGGGGGCGGCATATTTGCCAATGGGTTGCTTATCGGCTTTTACTTCGATCAGCTCTTCGTTGAAATGATACCACAGCGGGTTGTTTGCGCCGCTCCATTGCACAGAGACTTTGTCTTCTCCTGCCTTCCCGATCCGCATCAGGGATATGTCCATTCCATCGCTCACCTGTTCATCACTTTTCTCAAACGTTTCCACAACCAGTTCCCGGGTCTTGTCGAGTATTGCGCCTGTATCGGTAAGGGAGAATTCCTTCACTGCCCTGTTCAGTGAATTTGAACAGACCACGCTAACCATCGCCCCTGGTACACCATGGCCGGTGCAGTCGGCAGCAGCAATGTAGATAAAGTCGGCGGTGGTATGCATCCAGTAAAAATCGCCTGCCACAATGGCCTTTGGCTGATAATAGATAAAACTGTTGGGGAGGGCTCCCTTCACTGCTCCCACAGAAGGTAAGATAGCTTCCTGCAGGCGTTTTGCATAGGTAATACTGTCGATTATTTCCTTTTGATGTTCCTCCACCAAATGTTTCTGTTGTTCAACTTCAGCTTTTTGCCGTTCCACCAGCAGGTTCTTTTCTTCTACCAGGATCTTTTGTTCTTCAATAATTGCCTTTTGGCGTTGAGTGATCTTAACCCGGCGGTAAAGAAAAACAGAAAAAACAAATACGACGAACAGACCAGCCGCAACAGCATAAAGAATAAACTGTTGCCTGGCTTGTTGCTCCTTACTGATTTTCTTTTCAGCATCCGATCTGATAAGCATTTCGGCTTCCTTTCTTTCCACCTCAAATTTTGTTTTTAGTCCGCCCAGTTGCTTGCTGTTGGCAATATTAAAAATGCTGTCATGCAAGCCTTTGTACAGCTTATATCGAGTATATGCTTGCTGATAGTTGCCCATCGCTGCATACACTTCAGATAAATTTTCGTAGACTAGTTCTTGTGTTTCCAAATCACCTAGCTGTTGACTTAAAATCAGCGAGGAATCACTGTACAGAATGGCCTTTTTATAATTTCCCAATCCGCAGAAAACCTCCCCAATGTTGTTATAGGAACCGGCCAACCCTCTCCGGTCATTCAACAATTTGTCAATCTCCAGATCCTTCATAAACAATTCCAGTGAGCGGTCATATTCCTTGTTATTATATGCCAGCTGGGCCATGGCAGAATAGCATTGGCCAAGCTCTTTCGATTCAAGCGCCGGATCGCATAATGCTATCGCCTTGTTGTAAAATGAGATGGCTTTCTGAACGTTTTCGCTGTCCCCGATATCAGCATAAACCAAGCCCAGGTTGATATAACTATCTACTATTCCTTTGTGATCTGACAGTTCCTCGCAGATCTTCAGGGATTTCAGATAATAGTCAAGCGCTTTGTTCAGATCGTTGAGCTGATCATACAGGTTTCCAAGATTATTATTGATTTTGCCGAGTCGATACTTGTCATGCAGCTCTTCATCAAGTTTCAATGCTTCCAGATAATATTTCATCGTAACCGGATAATCGGTTTGATCAAAATAGATATTTCCGATATTCTCCTTGCAATCAGCGATTCCTGGTTTGTCCTGCATTTCCTCGCAAATCCTCAGGGCTTCATTTTCAAAACCCAGGGCTTCATGCGAACGGCTGTGATTGGTTTCAAAAACACCCAACTCAAGGAGCTTTTTGCTTAGATACTTGTGATCCTTTATCTTAGCTATAAGTTGATGGATAGACTTGACCAGGGTGCCACTGGTATCCGATTTTTCACCTGAATCGTACATAAGGATTGCTGAAAGCATGTTCAGCTTCGTGCTGTCAGCATTTTCGGTGAGGTGATAGGCGGCCCACAAAGAGTCAAGCCTTTTTGTCTGGCAAAAGGAAGTGAAAAAGGAAGTGACGAATAAAAGGAGAAGCAGAAATCTATACACAAACCGAAATTACAGAAAAAGTAAACAACTGCCGGTTTGCCTTCTACAGTACACTTCTCACTTTTTGAGTGAATCCAAATACGATTTAATTTCCTGGCAGTATCATCTATACATCAGGCAGACGCTGTGCTTACCCTGTAGCAGCTGAAAATATGAAATGTAAAAGGCCTACGTATTTTGCAAAGTGGCTGCAGTCCATTCCTCCACCGCAGCCACGGTAGCCTGGCGTACAAATATCTTGGTTGTCAGAACACGGTGTACTTCCTCATCCATGTCTGCACAACAGTCGGTCAGCACTGTCAGCTGATAGTCTTTGTCAGCCGCTTCGCGCAGGGTTGAAAGCACAACGCCGCTGGTAGCAATACCGGTAAGGACAAGGTGTTTAATTCCCAGGGAACGCAATACCACTTCCAGGTCGCTGCCCGAAAAAGCGCTTACCCGTTTTTTCAATACGATGATATCATCGGGTTGGGGATTCACCGCAGGATGCACCCGATACGCATCATCCTGGTCAAGCCCCATAGCCATCAACCGTTGCATCCCGGCAGGCGTTTTGTGTGCCGGACTGGCATCTGGAAACCCTTTCCTGAACCCAATCACCACATAGATTACAGGCATATTGCTTTTACGGGCATGTTGAATAGCCTTGTTGAGCGCTGCCGTAATCAAAGCTGGTTCTTTGATCATTTTCATGGTGGGGCCCTGGATATCCATGACGAGGAGGGCAGTGTGTTGCTGGGCGGTTGTCTTTTCCATTTGGGTGGGTTTAGATTTTGATGCGCTTCGTTCTTTTATTCTTGACTAAAAAAGCGCAGCCCAAAGATAAGTCAAAGCGGTGAGGCAGGTATGGATGGTCAGCGAATAAAGTAGGTCTGAAGACATGCCCAAACCAGCGCTTTCAACCCCGCACACCTTGTATTTTTGTACTTTTGAGCGGCGTACGTACCTCCTTCAAAAATATTATTTCCTTGAAAGAAGCATCCCCAGGTTTAGATATATCGTTCGGGCTCTCCTGTCCGCTGTTTGCGCAGCATTTCACCCAGAGCTTCAGCGATGTGAATGCATTGACAGCAAACGAATCGGCCCTGGTAAACGGTTTTTCAAAAAAACGCATCGGCGATTTCAGCACAGGCCGTTCTTGTGCCCGCCAGGCTTTGACCAGACTTGGCGTTGCAGAGGCCGAGATCCTGACCGGCCCCAGGAAAGAGCCTCTATGGCCAGCTGGAATTGTTGGTTCAATCAGTCATTCAAAAAAACTAGCAGGGGCAGTTGTTGCACGATCAACATCCCTCCGGGCTATTGGTTTGGATATCGAAGAAACAGGGCGTGTAAAACCCGAAATGTGGAATGCGGTCTTCTCTGCATCAGAACAGGGCTTTCTAAACTCGCTCCCGGCCGTTGAACAGGTTTTTCACACTACCTTATTTTTCAGCATGAAAGAGAGCTTTTACAAGCTTCAGTATCCGCTTACCAACCAGTTCTTGTGGTTTAATGATGTAGAAATCGGGCAGGAGGATGGTAAGTTCCGGATGCAGGTAAAAAAAGAGTTTGATAACAAAACGCTCCTTCCCGAATTCACAAACATGCATTTTACACGTTTCCAGGACCTGGTGATGACCCTGTGCTTTTTAGAATAACTCCACCTCTTGCCACACCGATGACCGCTCACCAACTGTCACCCCTGAAAACATCTCACCTGCGAATCGTTAATCCCTGCAGAGCCTCTTCCAATTCGGCGCTGAGCTGTTGCTTTTGCCCTTCTGTCCAGTTCATCAACCCGGCCATGTATTCGATCAAGGACTTCTTCCATTCCTCGGTTTCTACCGCTTGAAAATAGGCCAGCGAAGTCCTCCGGATCAAAAAGTCTGACAGACGACAACACATCTCCTGTTCGACACAATACCTCAACTGCGCACGAAGCAACAAGGGCAGCATGTGCTCCTCTTGTTTATTCAGCGTATCCATGAGATGCAACAAGGCGGGAGTGTTGGAGCCATACCGGCTTATCAGGGTTTCCATTTCTTCCTTCCTAAGTCCCAGGTGGGGATAATCACGGAACAGCAGGGAGCCAAAATTTTTAAACTCTTCCTGATCCCTGAATTTACCACCCGCCAGTGGGATGCCTTCGGTGAAACATGGCTTATAGCGTGCACCCCGCTGCAGCTTCAGTTTTGCCTCCACGCGTTCCAGTACCCGTTCAGCCATCTTACGATACCCGGTCAGCTTGCCTCCGGCGATGGTAATAAGCCCCGAAGACGATTCAAACATTTCATCCTTTCTGGAAACTTCGGAAGGGCCCTTCCCCGGTTTGCGTATCAGGGGCCTCAGCCCGGCCCAAGCCGACTCAACATCGCTGTTCGTCAGATTCAGTTTGGGGAAGAACGTATTTATGCACTTCAGCAAATAGATAGCATCTGCGTCTTCTACCCGGGGATGGGCCAGATCGCCTTCATAAAAGGTATCGGTGGTGCCAATATAGGTCTTCCCCTCCCGGGGGATGACAAAGATCATGCGTTTATCAAACGTATCTATGTATAGTGATTGGTTCACCGGAAACCGTTTACCATCCACCACCAGATGGACTCCCTTGGTGATGTGCAATTTTTGGGCAAGACCGGGTTCATCAAGCGCATGGAGGCTGTCGACCCAGGGGCCCGTGGCATTTACAATACAGGTGGCGTGTATTTCTCCGGTTCTACCGGTCAGCTGATCGCAGGCAATGACACCGCACAGCTTGTTTTCCTTGCTGAGAAACGAGGTTGCCTTGATATAGTTCAAACCCTGTGCTCCGCGGCTGATGGCTTCTTTCATCACATCCAACGTCAACCGGGCATCATCGGTGCGGTATTCATAAAACAAAATACCCCCCAGCAATCCTTGTGAAGGCAGCAGGGGTTCAAGCCCGCGTGTTTCTGACACCGACAGCATGCGGTGCCATTCGGCCTTTTCAACCCCGGCCAGCCATTCGTAAATATTCATACCCAGGCGTCCGGTAAACCTACCCAGCGATCCTCCCTCATATAAAGGAAGCAACATGTGTTCGGGTTTGGTGAGGTGGGGGGCAATGCGGTGTACAATCTCACGTTCCTTGCCGATCTCGGCAACAAGCCTGAATTCAAACTGTTTGAGGTAACGTAACCCACCGTGAATAAGTTTGGTTGAACGCCCCGATGTGCCCGATGCAAAATCCTGCATCTCGATCAAGGCCGTACTCATGCCCCGTGCAGCAGCATCCAGGGCAATACCGGCGCCGGTAATTCCTCCTCCGATCACCAACAGATCGAAGGGTTTGTTGCACATACCTTGAAACAAGGCTGTTCTGTTTTTTGAAGAAAAAGGGTTCACCTCCGTTTTATTTTTTACCCGGCTTAAAAGAAAGCGTTGCCTGTATGGCCGTTTTCCAACCCTGGTAGAGTTCTGTCATTTGGTTTTCGTCGAGTGTGGGTTGAAAGAGGCGGTCGCGTTTCCAGAGCAATGCAATTTCGTTGCGGTCTTTCCAGAAACCTGTTGCCAGTCCGGCCAGAAAGGCAGCGCCAAGGGCGGTTGTTTCATTCACCTGTGGGCGTTCAACAGCCACCCCAAGCATATCGCTTTGAAACTGCATAAGGAAATTGTTCCTGACTGCTCCCCCATCCACACGAAGCATGCGGAGTTTGATGCCAGAATCTTGTTCCATCACCGTAAGCACATCTTTTACCTGATAGGCCATGGCTTCGAGTGTAGCACGTATGAGGTGCTCCTTGGTTGTACCCCGGGTGAGGCCGAACATAGCGCCCTTTACATCGCTGTCCCAATAAGGAGTGCCCAACCCCACAAATGCAGGCACCAGATACACACCAGCTGATGAGGGTACAGAAGCAGCCAGGCGCTCGCTGTGGGCGGCATCGGTAAAAAACTGCAACCCGTCTCTCAGCCATTGCACCGCCGAACCGGCAACAAAAATGCTTCCTTCCAATGCATATTCCACGTTCCCGTCGATGCCCCAGGCCAGGGTGGTAAGCAGACCGTGTTGCGATCTTACTGCTTTTCTGCCAGTGTTCATTAACATGAAACAACCGGTACCATAGGTATTCTTTGCCATGCCCGGTTCAAAACAGGCTTGTCCAAACAAGGCAGCCTGTTGATCACCTGCCATGCCCGCAAGAGGTATCTGTGCATCACCAAATACGTGGGTATGCGTATGCCCATAGATTTCGGAAGATGATTTTACCTGCGGCAGCATACAGGCCGGGACCTGCATCATCGCGAGCAATTGTTTGTCCCATTCCAAATCATAAATATTATAAAGCAGGGTGCGGGATGCATTGCTGTAATCGGTTACATGCACGGCCGCGTTTGTAAGTTTCCAGGTGAGCCAGGTATCGATGGTTCCAAAAAGCAGCTCCCCCTTTTCGGCCCTTGCTCTTGCTCCCGGTACATTTTCCAGGATCCAGGTAAGTTTGGTGCCCGAGAAATACGCATCGATGAGGAGCCCTGTTTTTTCGCGCACGGTTTTATCAAACCCTTTTTGTTTCAGGTCCTCGCAAATGCCCATGGTTTGGCGCGATTGCCAGACAATGGCCGGATATACCGGGATGCCTGTTGTTCTATCCCAGACAACGGTTGTTTCGCGCTGGTTGGTGATGCCGATGGCATGAATATCGGCAGGACTGTACTTTTCCAGCATCCGGGCAATAACGTCTTCCACCGATTGCCAGATCTCCAGCGCATCCTGTTCAACCCAGCCAGGCTGGGGGAAGTATTGTTTAAATTCCTGCTGTTCGATGTCGATTACGGTTCCGGTGCGGTCGAATAAAATGGCCCTTGAACTGGTGGTGCCCTGATCAAGGGCTAAGATATAGTTCTTCATATAACAATGTTTCTTATAATATACATAAACCCGATGAGCGGAATGTCTACGCTGTTTTCTTTTTTTCCTCGCGCACAGCCAGTACGGCAACCAGCAACACAACCGGCGCTATGATCCAAAGCAGCACAGGGATCTCCTGTTTGAACAGGGCCGTGTAAAGCAGCGGACCGAACAAACCACCGATCAGCGGACCGATCACGGGGATCCACGCATAGCCCCAGTCAGACGGGCCCTTGCCAGCAACCGGCAACAGAAAATGGGCAATCCGCGGACCCAGGTCTCTTGCCGGGTTTATTGCATAACCGGTAGTGCCGCCAAGCGACAACCCGATACCAACGATCAATGCGCCTACGATGAGGGGGTTGAGCCCGTCGGCAAAATGATTCGAACCAAGGGCCAGCAAACCAATGAGCAAGACGGTAGTGCCGCTGATCTCGCTCAGCAGATTGGCCCAGGTCCGCCGGATAGCAGGACCGGTTGAGAAGACGGCCAGTTTCAGGGCGGGGTCTTCCGTACCTTTCCAATGGGGCAGATAATGCAACCACACGACTACGGCGCCGGCAAACGCGCCGCACAGTTGTGCCAGCATATACCCCGGTACCTTTTCCCACGGAAACTCGCCTATACTTGCCAGCCCCAATGTAACTGCGGGATTTAAATGCGCCCCGCTCAGCTTACCGGCTGCATACACAGCCATGGCAACGGCAAGGCCCCAGCCAACAGTGATGACTAGCCAGCCCGGGCTTTCAGATTTGCTGCCTTTCAGAAGGGCTCCTGCCACTACACCTCCTCCGAGGATGAGCAAGAACATGGTGCCTAAAAATTCGCCCAGGAGTGCCGACATTGTTATATGTATTG
>Ga0206851_1106_pt1 | contig 24238 bp, 21 predicted proteins | sample Alteio_BWOrgCont_13_FD_152904 | JGI IMG/M metagenome (GOLD analysis project Ga0206851, IMG submission 152904) | Enriched cells from forest soil in Barre Woods Harvard Forest LTER site, Petersham, Massachusetts, United States -... | ecosystem: Environmental > Terrestrial > Soil > Temperate forest >... | reverse complement strand
GCGTCGTCGCCCTCCGGCTGCGACTCCGGCACTCCCGGCGCGCCAAACTGCAAGCCGCGCACAAACGCCACCGCCATCGTTCCCGTCTCAAATGGGTCTTCGCCGTACGATTCCTCGCTGCGCCCCCACCGCGGATCGCGGGACAAATCCGCGTTCGGCGCGCGCAGCACCAGCCCGCCCATGTGATAGCGCGCGGTCACGTACCGCGCCTCGAAGCCTTCCACCGCGGCCGCTCGCCGGATCAGCTCCGGGTCCCAGGTTTGCCCCAGCCCGCGTGCCTGTGGAAACGTGGTGGTAGGAACCACTTGATGCCCACGCCCCTCCCAGTGCGCCGGTCCGCCGTACGAAGCGCCGTGCAGTCCCTCGATATGCGGCGTGCCCACTACGCCCAGCCGCGGCACATCCGGGTCCGTCCCCAATGCATCGATCTTCTCGTCGAGCGTCATCCTCGACAGCAAATCGGAAATCCGCTGTTCGGTTGGTAGATTGGGATTGCGGAAAGGATACTGGTACGTTTGCGCCCCGGCCGATACGCCCCACACCACAACACTCAATAACAAGAATTTCAGATTCATCTCAGCTAGCCTGTTCATTTCAGCCAAATAGTACACGAGCGCAAGCTCCTGGAGATGCAAGGCCTTCGCTCCGGCATCAATCGTCCCCGCATGTTCACTAACCGTTCCACCGCTAACCGCTTTTTAGCTAACCGCTTTATCGCTGACGGCTTTACGCTGTATCTATGAAAGTTGCCATCCTTGGATTCGGCACCGTGGGCTCTTCTGTAGCCCGCATCCTCTGCGATCTTCAGCCGTCGGGCCTCGAGCTTGCGTACGTCTTCAATCGCGGCATCGCCCGCAAGAAAGCCAACTGGGCTCCTCCCTCCGTTATCTGGACCGACGATTTCGACGAGGTTCTCGGCTCCGGCGTCGACGTCATCGTCGAATTAGTCGGCGGCCTCGACCTTCCCGGCGTCTGGGTGCGCCGCGCCCTCGAAGCCGGCAAGTCCGTCGTCACCGGCAACAAAAAGTTGATCGCCGCCGACGGCATCGAACTCGATCGCCTCGCTCGCTCGAAAGGCGCGCACCTGCTCTATGGCGCAGCCGTCGCCGGCGGCATCCCCGTCATCCCCGGCCTGCAGCAGGGGCTCGCCGGTGACCGCATCACCCGCATTGAAGGCATCCTCAACGGCACCTGCAACTACATCCTCAGCCGCATGGAAGCCGGCGCAGCCTTTGCCGACGTTCTCGCTGACGCGCAAAAACTTGGCTACGCCGAAGCCGATCCCAGCGAAGACGTGGACGGCTACGACGCTCGCGCCAAACTCGTCATTCTCGCCCGCGTCGCTATCCGCGCCGGCATCGACGTCGACTCCGTCGCGTGCCGCTCCATCACTCACGTCGACGCCGTCGACCTCGTCTACGCCCGCGACCTCGGCTGCACCATCCGCCAAATCTCCAAAGCCGAACTGGTGTCCGGAGCCGTCTCGGCTACCGTCGGCCCCATGCTCGTCCCGCTGCGCTCTCCGCTCGCGTGGTCGCGCTCCACAGAAAACATGGTCCTCGTCTGTGGTCAGTATGGCGGCGACGTCGTCTTCTCCGGACACGGCGCGGGCGGCAATCCCACCGCTGTCGCCGTCGTCTCCGACCTCATCTCCCTGGCCCACGGCTCCGGCTCCGTTGATCTGCCCAGCAGCCCCACTCCCGTCACCGGAGAATTCCAGCTGCGCCATTACATCCGCTTCGTCGTAAAAGATTCACCCGGCATCGTCGCGGAAATCGCCGGCGCTCTCGCGGCGGAAAAAATCAACATCGACGCGCTCTTCCAGCGGCCCGGCTACGAGAAGGGCAATCTCCCCTTCGTGGTCACCGTGGAACCCTGCGCTGCCTCCGCTCTGCGCCGCGCCCTCGACCGCATCGCGAACGCGGCGTGGCTTGCCCAACCCCCGCTCGACATGCCGATCCTCGGGGAATGACGACACACATGTTTCCCACTGTCATCGCAGCCATCACCACGCTGCTCACGTTCGCCGGATTCGGCTTCTACCTCATTGCCATCTGGAGCGCGCGAGCCTTTCTGCGCCGCCCGCGCTTCCCCATTGGCTTCGCGCCCCCGGTCACGATCCTCAAGCCTTTGCGGGGCATCGATCCCGGCATGGCCGAGGCCTTCGCCAGCCATTGCCGCCAGGAATATCCGGGCGACTATGAAATCCTCTTCGGCGTCTCCAGCCTCGATGATCCCGCAGCAGCCGGCGTCCAACAGTTGCAAGCCGAATATCCCGAATGCAGCATCCGCCTCATCGTCTGCCCGGAAAACCCTGGCCCCAACGGCAAGATCAGCGTCGTCGCGCAGCTCTTGCCGCACGCCCGCTACGACTACCTCGTGCTCAACGACAGTGACATCCACGTCAGCCCGCACTACCTCGCGCGCGTCCTCGCGCCCTTCGCGCCCCAGGCCTCTGCAAACCCTGCCAACGCCAAGCCCGTCGGGTTAGTCACCGCGCTCTATCGCGGCCGCGCCCACGGAACACTGAGCTCTAAATTCGAAGCCCTCGGCATCTCCACGGACTTCATGCCCTCCGTGCTCACCGCGCGCTTCCTCGAACGCGGCCTCCACTTCGGCCTCGGCTCCACGCTCGCGTTTTCGCGGACCGCCCTCGATGCCGCCTTCCCCGACGGCCTCGTCCCGCTTGCCACCTATATCGCGGATGACTACCAACTCGGCGCGCATATCGATCGCGCCGGATTTCGCGTTGAGCTCGCCGCGGAGGTCGTCGAAACCTCCGTCCCCGCCTACACCTTCCGCAGTTTCGTCGAGCATCAGCTCCGCTGGCTGCGCACCGTCCGCGACTCGCGACCCGCGGGCTATGCAGGCATGGCATGCGCCAATCTCCTCGCCTGGGCTTTTCTCAATCTGATTGCGTCCGGCGTGAGCCTGTTTTCCATCGCTCTCTTCTGTATGGCTCTGCTTTTCCGCGTCTGCATTGCGCTCGGCGTCGGCGTCGGCATCGTCAACGACCGCCAGGTTCTGCGCGATTTCTGGCTGCTGCTCCCGCGCGACCTCACCGGCCTCGCCCTCTGGGCGTGGAGCTACGCCTCCGACACCGTCACCTGGCGCGGCGAAACCTTCATCGTCAAAAAAGGAAGACTGTTCCCCAAGGAGCAGGCCTCCGCGCAATAGAAAACGGCCAGCAGATTGGCAGGTCACTCTATCGCAAACCGCCTCATTGCTAGCCGTCTTACCGCTAACCGTTTTCTAGCTAACCGGTTCTTAGCTACCCCGCTTTACCGCTGCCCTAGTGGCCCGACGGCGGCACGTACTCCTTCGGCAGCGCTGCACCCTCGCCGAAGAAGAACTGCTCCATCTGCTCTACCAGGAATTCCTGGGCCTGCGGCGTCCACGGCTGCAGTCGATATTCGTTCAGCAGCATCTTCTGCCGCTCCACCCACTCGCCCCACGCCTTCTTTGAAACATTGTTGTAGACCTTGTTGCCAAAGTCGCTGTCAAACGGAGGCTCATCCAGCCCCTCCATCTCCTGCTTAAAGCGCGAGCAAAAAACCATATGCGGCATAGTCGTCAATCTCTCTCCTGTTATTGTAACCAAGCCCCGGTATCGGCCCCACACCCACTCCAGGCAACCCCACATCCATCTTCCCCACTCGCACACACTGGGTGACGACTGCATGAAATCGTCGAGCCCCGCACGGAATGGTGCTCTCGACGGCCAGAGGAAGTTTAGAATTTCTCGGTACACAGATCAACGGGTTCGCGAAACGCACAGAATGATCAAGAACATCACGCCTCAAGCCATCCTGCGCGCCCTCCTCCCCGTCTCCGTTCTGCTCGCGGCTGCACCAATCCCGCTTTTCGCCCAGCAGTCGAGCGCCCAGCAATCCCCAAAAGACATCGTCAACACAGTCGTTCAGAACGAAATCCGCATCGAGGCTGCCGACCACAGCCACTGGATGTATCGCGACGCCTACAAGTCTCCCGAGAAAGACACCGTCAAGCTTGTCATCCAGACGGCGCAGGGCAATCTCTCCGAGACCATCGAAGACCACGGCCAGCCCCCCAATCCGCAGCAACATCTGGCCGACCTCGCGCATATGCAGGAGATTGTCAACGACCCCGCACTCCGGGCGCGCATGCAGCGCAACGAGGCGCACGACGGCCAGCAGGCCGACGAGTTGATGCGGATGTTGCCCACCGCTTTCGACTGGCAGATCGTCTCCCGCAGCGACGGCGTCATCACCCTCAGCTACCACCCCGATTCGAACTTCTCGCCGCCCAGCATGAGCGCCCGCGTCCTCTCTTCTATGTCAGGAACCCTCGTGGTCGCGGATCGCGAGATGCGCCTCGAGCGCCTCACCGGCAAACTGATGCAGCCGGTCACTTTCGGGTGGGGTCTGTTTGGCCGCCTGGAGGCTGGCAGCACCTTTGAAATCGTCCGCACCAAAGTTGCGCCCGGCAACTGGCAGATCACTCAGACGCACATCCACATTTCCGGCCACGCGCTCTTCTTCAAAACCATCGGCGATCAGGAGGACGAGGTCACCAGCGACTATCGTCCCGTCCCCGACGGTGTCGATCTGCAGAAAGCCGACGAGATGATCCGCAACGGCCAGGTAGCCCAGGAACTCCACGCCGAAGTTCACTTCGATCGATGAGAAGCAGCCAGCCAGAAGCTTTCAACAAGAGCCGTCGCCCGGGGTGCCGCTTCAATGCAGGCGTAGACGCCACGCCGTATAGCTGACGACCTCATGCACCAGCCGCTGGACACGAGTGGCCCACGGAATCGGCCGTAAAACCGGCCGCGGCGACGTATACACCGCCAGCCCATCATGCTCGCAGATTGCGTGAATACGAAACAGATGCGTCCCGTCGCTCACCACCACAATGCTCTTCAACCCATTCGCGCGCGCGATCACGGCCAACCGCTCGGCTGACTCCTCGGTATTGTCGCTTTTCGTCTCGGCAATAATGGCCGCCTCGGGCACGCCGTGCGCCAGCAGATAGTTCTCACCGACACCGCCTTCGGAGTGATCCGCGTCCGCCTCGTACCCGCCGCCCAGGGTGATCACCAGCGGCGCCAGGCCGCGCAGGTAGAGCTCCAGCGCATGATCCAGCCGTGCCCGCAACACCGGCGAAGGCCGCCCGTCATACTCGGCTGCCCCAAACACCGCAATCGCGTCCGCAGGCCGCTCCTCATCGCGATGCGCGTAGTACCTGATCTGCCCATTCACCCACAGCGTCCACGCCACCGCAGCGGCAATCAGCACAGCCGTCGTCCACAGTACGACGCGTCTCCGCACACGCACCCGCCCGAGCACGCCCCTGCGCACGGACTCCAGATTGTCTTTCGGAACAATCATCTATCTCTGTTGCAGCGCGAGCGCGATCGCATGGGTCGGAATCGCTCCCTCGCGCAAAATTTGCCACTCGTCCTCTTCGCCGGAGAGGTCCACAATCGTCGTCGGCACGCTGCGTCCCGTGGGTCCGCCATCCACAATCAAATGGATCCGCTCCCCGATCTGGTCGCGCACGCACCCCGCGTAAGTACACTCCGGAAGCCCGGCCAAATTGGCTGAGGTCGCCGTGATGGGCATGCCCAGCGCTTCCACCACCGCGCGCGGAATCGCCGCATCCGGAATCCGCAGCGCCACATTCCCGGTATTCGCTGTGCTCCGCAGCGGCAGCCGCGAGCTCGCCTTCACAATCACCGTCAGCGGCCCTGGCCAGAAACGCTCCGCCAGCAGGTCGAAACACGTTCCGCTCTCCCGCGCCAACTGGTACGCCTGCGCCAGGTTCGCCACCAGCAGCGACAGCGGCTTGTGCTTCACACGCGACTTGATCTCGTAAATAGCTTCCACTGCCCGCAGATTCACCGGATCCACGGCCAGACCATAAAACGTGTCGGTCGGCAGTCCGACCACCTTGCCGCTGCGTATGCACGACGCGACATATTGAATCCGGTCCGGCTCAGGGTCGTCCGGATGGATACGGAGAATCTCTGCTGACAAGGCCTCTCCCGTCGAGGAACTTCCAGGCTCAGCGAATCTTGAACAGGAACCGCGCTCGCCACCCACGCCCGCCCGTTAAGGGATAAAATTCCCCCAATGCCGACGGTTTCAGATCGCTCGCGCCTCATCAGCATTGTACAGAGTCGGCAGAACGCTCGCGTCCGCGAACTGCGCGCCGCCTTCGCCCGCTCCCCCCGCGACCCCTCCGAGGTCATCGGCATTGAGGGCGAGCACCTCCTCGCCGAGGCTCTGCGCAGCCAGCTCCGTCTGCGCACTGTCTTCGTTCGCGCCGATCCGGCACGCCGCGGCGGCAGCCTCCACACCCTGGACCGGCTCGCGTTGCCCGCCACCGTCCCCATCGTCGAGCTCACGCCCCCGGTGTTTGACAGCGCCGTCGAGACAGAATCCCCGCAGGGCATCGCCGCCCTCGTCGAGACGCCGCGCTTCTCGCTGGCCGAAGCTCTCGGGTCCTCCCAGTCCGCCACCCCGCAGTCGGGCGGAGAACCGCACGCCGCCCCGCTCGTCCTCATCACCGCCGCTCTGCAGGATCCCGGCAACTTCGGCTCCCTGATCCGCTCGGCGGAAGCCTTTCGAGCCAGCGGCGTCATCGCCCTTCCCGGCACCGTCGACGTCTGGAACGCCAAAGCCCTGCGCGCCTCCGCCGGATCGGCCTTCCGCGTTCCGGTCGTGCAGGAGAAATCCGCACAGGCCTTCGCCGCCCTCGCCGAACGCCATATCCCCATCCTCGCTGCCGTAGCTGCGACAGCAGCGGGCAGCCGCCCCACTCACGAATCCATCCCCTGTTCCGCCTACGACCTCAGCGGTCCAGTCGCGCTCCTCATCGGGAACGAAGGCAGCGGCCTCTCCGCAGAAATGCTCGACCGCGCGACAGCGAGAATCGCTATCCCCATGCCCGGCCCGGTAGAGAGCCTCAACGCCGCCGTCGCCGCCAGCATTCTGCTGTATGAAGCTGCGCGGCAACGCAGGGATAAGCGCGCTGGAAACGATCCGACTTTCCGTTCCTGAGCGACATGAAGCACTATCGCTCCTCCATTCCGTCAAGCGCCCAAGAGCAAATGCTCCGTACTCGCCCGCGGGGGCAAGAGGGACATCGGGCCGAGTATTTTCTTAACGGAGAAGTCGTCGGGATGCGTCAATTCGATGCAAGCGATCAGCTTCAGTTTGAGCGGCCACTGAGGAATGGCGTCACCCACGGAACCGTCTATTCCATTGACCAGGGAGTGGTGACGTTTGCGGAGCCTTACCGAAACGGACTGGCCCATGGAGTCGCAAAACAATGGTCAATCGACGGAGAACTCATCGGCTCCTACACAATGAAGCACGGCACCGGCCTTGACCTATGGCGCTGTCAAACCAACTTGGCCGGCGGTCGAGTCTATCTTGCTGAGGCGCGGCAAATGAAAGACGGCAACTGGCATGGATTTGAGTGGTGGTTGACCCAGGATGAGAAGACTCTCCACAGCGAGCACCATTTCTGGGAAAATTCGCAGCACGGTATCGAGCGACACTGGAACAGCGAAGGCCGCCTAAGACGCGGATTTCCCCGCTATTGGGTAAATAACAGGCAGGTCTCCCGGAGGCAATATGTACGCGCTTGCACGACGGATCTCAACTTGCCGCCATTCCGCGAGTCCGACAATCTACCCAAAAGGAAGTTCCCGCCCGCGGTCCTCGAGGCTATAGGCCGGAGAGTCGGCGAATAGCGTTCATCACGCCAGCGAAAACCCCTTCAGCCGCGCTGCCTTCCGGTCAAACGTCAGTGTCTCCGAACAACCTGCCCACTCTCCCAGCGCCCCAATCAGCGCATCATCAAATGATGCCAGCCCAGCCCGCAACGCCACCATCGCAGCAAACACTTCCCGTTCATTCTGAACGCTCAGCGTGTCGATCTGAAGCAAGCGCTCCAAAGCCGCAGCAATTTCCCTGCCACTGAACTCGTAAAAGCTGGCCAGTACCCAAACCAGCTCTGCCGCCGTCACCAGGCTCACAAATCCCGGTTCGTCCAGCGTAATTCTTCTCTCCATAATCTCCGCAGCCAGCGCAGACTGCACCGCATCATCCTGCGTCAGATACCGCACCAGAATGTTCGTGTCGAGTCCGATCATCGCAGGCCGGTCATCTCTTCACGGCACGGGCGTATCGTTCCGCAATGCCCTTCGCAATCGCCTCGTCCATGGCCCGCAGCGACACCCGCTTCCCTCGTTTATGGAGCATCCCCTTCAGCGCCGTCACCGGCATCTTCGGCAAAATCACCACGCTCCCGTCCGGATGAATAAAAAACTTCACCCGATCCCCAGGCTGCAGCCGCAAGTGATCCCGAATCGTCTTCGGGATCGTCGCCTGTCCCTTCACACTGAGTGCCGATTCCATGCAAGCCCTCCCTTTACATTCTACCAAAAGTAATACCCACGATCCGACCGATGTACCTCCCCCGCTCCGGAGCCGGGAAATGTGAGACGCACCGTCTCGACCGGCATGCCCTGCAAGTGAACGGCGTTTACTCGCCGGCAAAATACCCGTCGCGCGTTTGCACGAACAGCTTCTTATCTTTGGTCAGCGTCAACTCGACGCGATGAAACCCCTCCGCTGCTGCAGCCGCATCCGGCGTATACCCCAGCCTGTATTGCGAGCGCAGCTCTTCGCCAATCTGCGTATAGATCGCCGCGAAAGTCTGCTTGCCCGACACTTCAAACATCCTGCCGCCGGTTTCCCCGGTCATCTGCTCCAGCACCTTCTTCCCGTCCACGGGCTTCTCGCCCCCGTGCCCGTATCCGCCGCGTCCGCCACCGCCCCAGCCGCCGCCATGCCCACCATTCCCGTGCTGCTCGCCTTTGAAATAAATCGCGTACACCACCGTCTCCGTTCGTTGCGCCGCAGCCACCGCGCTGGCCAGGGTTTCCATGCTGCCGCGGTCTTCGCCGTCGGTTAACACCACCAGCGCCTTGCGCCCCTGCTGCTTCTGCATGAGCTGATTCGAGGCCAGATAAACCGCATCGTATAACGTCGTTCCGCCGGCTCCATGACCACCATGATGGTGCCCGTACCCGCCGTATCCGGAGTTGCCATTTTTCCCACTCTGATCTTCGTCGCGCGACTCCACGCCAACCTGACTCAAAGCCTCGCGCAGCTTCGGACGCGATACCGTCAGATTCTGCAGCAAATCCGCTTCGTGTGCGAACTGGATCAGAAACGCCTCATCCGGCGCGTGACTTGTCCCGCTCTGCCCCGCCCCGCCCGCACCATTCCCTTCCCGCATCATCTGATCCAGAAACGCCTCGCTCGCCGTCCGCTCATCGTCCAGCGCGCTCCGTACCGACCCACTGGTATCGATCAGCAGCCCCAGGGTCAGCGGCAGGTCGTTGTCTTTATCGAAATACCGAATCGTTTGCGGATGCCCATCCACGCTCAGCGCAAAATCCGCCTGCGTCAGGTTCTGAACCAGCGCGCCGTTCTTATCGCGCACCACCACTGGCAGATTCACCAGGTGCGCATTCACCATAATCGTCGGTGGATTCGCTGAACTCTGCGGCGAGGATGCTGCCTGCTGCGCCAGGAGTGAAACCCCTGCGATGACCGAGCCGAAAAAAGCCAGTCCCGCGACCCAACGAATGTGCATGGCTGATAGACGGCATTTTCCAGACCGAGTTACCCGCACCCTGTACCCTGCACCCTGTCCGCTGTACCCTGTACCCTGGCAATGAGCCTCTTCAACCCCAGCCCCGATATTCAGACCGCCCATGTCCCCGCGCCACTCGCCGAGCGCATGCGCCCCCGCTCCCTCGACGAATTCCTCGGGCAGGAGCATCTCCTCGGCCCCGGCAAGCCCCTCCGTGTCCAGATCGAGCGCGACGATGCCTCTTCCATGATCTTCTGGGGGCCTCCCGGTGTCGGCAAAACCACCCTCGCCAAGATCATCGCGGAGACCACCAAAGCCACCTTTATCGAGTTCTCCGCCGTTCTCGCCGGGATCAAGGAAATCAAACAGGTGATGGCCGACGCGGAGAAAGCCGCCTCCTGGGGCACCCGCACCATCCTCTTCATCGATGAGATCCATCGCTTTAACAGAGCGCAGCAAGATGCTTTCCTGCCGTGGGTTGAACGGGGGTCCATCCGCCTGATTGGGGCCACCACCGAGAACCCATCATTCGAAATCAACTCGGCCCTGCTCTCCCGGTGCCGCGTCTACACCCTCCAGGCCCTCACAGACGCCCAGATCGTCGCCCTCGTCGAGCGCGCCCTCGCCGACCCCGACCGCGGGCTCGGCTCCCAGCACATCACCGCCGCGGATGGCGCTCTCGAGCTCCTCGCCTCCTATGCCTCCGGCGATGCCCGCAATGGCCTGAATGCCCTTGAGGTGGCTGCAAAATTAGCCAGCGCCCGCCCCGACGGGCATGTCATCACCCGCGAAGTTGCCACCGAAGCCCTCCAGCAACGGGTCCTGGTGTACGACAAATCTGGTGAGGAACACTTCAATCTCATCTCGGCTCTGCACAAGTCCATCCGCAACTCCGACCCTGACGCCTCGCTCTACTGGCTCGGCCGCATGCTCCAGGCGGGCGAAGATCCGCTCTACGTCGCGCGCCGCCTCGTCCGCATGGCTGTTGAAGATATCGGCCTGGCCGCTCCGGAGTCTCTGAACCTCACTCTTTCCGCCAAAGAAACGGTCGACTTCCTGGGCAGCCCGGAGGGCGACCTCGCCCTCGCTGAAGCTGCGGTTTATCTCGCTCTTGCGCCTAAGTCCAATGCCCTCTATACCGCCTACGGCGCCGTCCAGGCAGACATCGAAGCCACCCGCCAGGAACCGGTGCCCCTCCACCTGCGCAACGCCCCCACCAAACTGATGAAGGAACTCGACTACGGCAAGGGCTACCAGTACGCCCACGACGTCGAAGGCCGCGTCGCCGACATGGAATGTCTTCCCGCCTCCCTCGCCAACCGCCGCTGGTACCACCCCACTCAGGAAGGCCGCGAAAAACTCCTCGCCCAGCGCATGGACGAAATCCGCCGCCTGCGCGAGTCCAAACGCTCTCAAACCTGATCTTTTTTCCCTTCTCGGCCGCACCGCCCATTCCCGCCTGCGCTATTTCCGCGCAACGGTGAAACTCTGGCGTCGCCTCGTCCGCCTATGCCCGTTAAGGGCTTCCCAGCTCAAAAATCAGGCACGGTAGCGGATAGATCCGGATCCCATCACCGACTGCCTCCCCGATACGACCGTTTCTCGATCAGCGAGTCCCCTCAGATTCGCTTCACTTCCGTATCCCCCAAAGAGCTAATATCTCTATCCGTTTCTCACACTTACGTGGGATTCACGAACCCCAGCGAGCCCGTTACGCTTGTAATTGAGGCAGCGCGGTTCAGAGGGCTTTTTTCGCACCTGGCAGCTGCCATTTCTTAAGGAGAGCTGGAAACATGACACAAATGATGCAGAACCTTATGAATGACGAGTCCGGCCAGGACCTCATTGAATACGCTTTGATCGCGGCCCTGCTCGCGATTGTGACCATCACCGGCCTCAATGGCCTTGCCAACAAGATCAATGCCGAGTTCACCAAAATCGGCGGCGACCTGTAGACCGACCGATCCTCTGGGGAGCTTCCCGCGCAGTTTTCATGCGGAGTCCGTCTAGCCAGGCAGTCTTATTTGTTGCGTCATTCTTCGAGGCTCGGTCGTCCCATCGGCCTTCTCGGCACTTCCTGATTATGATCGGCTGGGCCGCCTTTCCTGGCGGCCTTTGCATTTTTTTGAGCCTTCTCTCCCGCAAATTCCACGACTCGGCAGCCTCTCAGTCGCTGAACACACGCTGCACCAAACCTTCCAGCTTCTCACTCCATTCCTTCTCGCCTCGGCAACCCTCTGCATGGTGACCCCCGACACCTGACGCCCCCTTGTCATGTGCTATATTCCGAAAGAGTTCCAATGATCTTTTCCCGCGAGTACGTTGGCTACCTGGCGCGCCACACGGTCAAGAACCTCATCGACGCCAAAATGATCCACACCGGCAAACAAAAGGCCGTCGAAGACCGCGTCAACGCCGGCCTCATCGATGAGCTCTCCCTCGAAGACCGCATCAACGAAGAGGTTCGCGTCATTCTTGACGCTTATCAGGACGAAATGCACCGGACCGGCGCCAGCTATGGAGAAATGTTCAAGAAGGTCAAAACCGAGCTGGCTCGGAAATATAAGGCGGTGCTGTGAGAATCACTCGCGACAAGCTCAATAAGCTCGCTCACGTCGTCGCCGACACCCTCGCCGAAACCCCGGAATGCGACTTCCTCGAGGATCGCAACACCATCCGCCAGGAAGCCCGCAAAGCCCTCGAGCACCTGCTCCTCGAAGAAATGCGCATTGACGCTGCCGCCCGCCAGAAAATCGAATCCCAGCGCCGCATCATTCCTGAAGGCTCCCAGGAATGGGAAATCCTCTACCGCAAGTACTACAACGAGGAAGTCAAAAAACTCGGCATCTGACCGCCATTCCCCTCGTGACGGCCATCACTTTCCCGCAATTCTGTTTCCCGTAAACTACTGACAGTCGACCTACTGATTGCCATATTAGTTATCCCTGTTCAAGGGGCGTTTGAACCCGTTGGATACGTTTGCACCGCGCCAATTTCCGTGTGGGCCAACGCGATCCGCATGACCATTTCATCCTCTGCAATGTGCTAACTCATGGTTATCCGGAAGGATAGTGATCACGACAGCTTCTTTCGGGATTTACAAATTCGATAATGGCAACATTCTTGCATACCCGTCCCTGTTGTCCATGAGATTTACCGGGCCCTTTTCTGGCGATGTCCCGCTTCAGTTCCCAGACTCCGGGCAGTCGCCAAAACTCTATCCGCACCTCCCTATGCGCAGGGGGATTCTTGCGGTGTTCGACCTTTTAACACTCCCACGCCAACTTTTTTGGAGGCACTCTTGCATACCATCAATAGTCGTTGGTTCCTCGCGCTGCTCTTGTTCCCTCTGCTCTTCGCATCAAACCGGGCTTCGGCTCAGGGAATTACCACCGGAACCATTACGGGTACTGTCGTCGACCCGCAGGGCGCGGTGGTCCAGAACGCGAAAATCACTGCAACCAATTCCGCTACCGGAATCGTTCTCAACACCACTTCGGAGGGCGACGGCAGCTTTTCCTTCCGCGCCGTCCCCATCGGCGCCTATCGAATCCAGATCAACGCGCAGGGATTTACTCCCGCTACGCTGGACAAAGTCCCCGTGGCCTCCGGCGTCGACTCGGATCTGAAGGAGGTTTCGCTAAAAATCGGATCGAGCGAAGTGGTACAGGTCAGCGGCGCAGGCACAGACCTGCTGAACCCTGCGGATTCCCAGGTTACGACAACCTTCCAGTCCGGGACTCTTGAGACCCTACCCCTGAATAACGGCTTCGACACCATCACCGAGGTGATTCCGGGAGTCGTCAGCACGCATGGCGATAACTTCTCCAACACCAACGGCGACAATTTCTCCGTCAACGGCCAGAGCGGCCGAAACAACAACTTCGAACTGGATGGCCAGAGCAACAACGATAATTCCGTCGCAGGGCCGCAGATCTTCTTCGGCAACCAGGACGCCATCGAGGAAATTCAGGTAGTCACCGACGATTACAGTGCGCAATATGGGCGAAACGCCGGTGCCGTCGTGAACTACATCACCAAATCGGGCACCAATCAGTTGCACGGATCGGCGTTCGAGCTCTACCAGGGCCAAGCGCTCAGTTCCATGACCAACGGCGATAAGAGCCCGCTCTTCGGTTTCTGCGCACCCGGCCAAAGTGCCAGCAGCGGCTGCGCGACGCCCGTGATTCCCCGCTACGTTGAGAATCGTTATGGCGCCACGATTGGCGGACCCATCCTTCGCGACAAGCTCTTCTTCTTCGGCAGCACCTTCTGGGATCGCCTCTTCACCGGCGTCGTTCCCTCGCAAAGCCTTCCTGACCTGACCCCCACTCCCGCGGGACTCGCTACTCTGGCCGCAGCATTTCCCGGCAATCCTGGGGTGGCCATCGCTAAGGCCGCGGGACCCTACGGAGTCACCGTCGGCAATCCTTCGCCCATCGCCTCCAGCATCACCACTGAGAACATTACTGGCCCCGGAGGAGTGACCGTCCCCGTTCAGTTCGCCGGCGTTACACGCAGCATCTCCACACCCTTTACCGACCAGGAAGACCTCGGCCGCATCGACTGGCAGCCCGACGGTGCTGACCACATTTTCGCGCGTTACTTTTATCAGACCGAGCTCAGCTCCGGAATCGGAGCCAACAGCGTTGCCGCCGGCGATTACGTCAATGTACCGGACACCAACTACTCCGTCGGCGCTGACTGGTCGCACACTTTCTCGGTCAACTGGGTCGATCAGCTCCGCTACTCCTTCCAGGAATCCAAAGTCGGCTTTGAGGGCGGATCGCTGCCCAACTGCACCATCAACAATCTCACCGCCTGCACCACCGATGTGGACTTCATTGGCTCGAACTTCGACACCAGCTTCGGCATCGGCGCTGCCTTCCCTCAGGGCCGAACCGTCAAGGTCACCCAAATCCAAAACAACGCCACCTGGGCTCACGGCAAGCAGACCGTCCTCTTCGGCGGCGAATTCGATTACCAGAATTCCCCGAACGTCTTCCTGCCTCTGTATAACGGAATTCTGCTCTATGACAACTTCTCCTCGTTCCTGCAGGACTCCGGCCTGATGGAACTCGCCAATGGCAATCCTGTGATTCCCTTCACCGAACCGGACGCCGCAGCGTACGCGGAGGACGACTGGAAAGTAACTCCGAATTTCACTGCGCACCTCGGCCTCCGCTGGGAGTACTTCGGTCAGGCCGTCAATGAGCTGCATAGCGAAACCGTGAAGCGGGAATCTAATCCGTCCACCGCTTTCTGGGATCCGACTCTCCCGCTCGCTGACCGCACAGTTCCCTCGGTCGCTGAGAATTTCCACAACTTCGAACCCCGTATCGGCTTCGCGTGGAATCCAGCGTTCGATCAGAAGCTGGTCGTGAACGGTGGTTACGCCATCAACGCCAACCCCGCCTTTTACAACATCTTCCTCATCGATGCCATCGCCAGCCCTGTCGCCAATACCGGCGTGATTGGATGCGCCGGCAATTGCCAGCCCGCCAGCGGCAATCCCAGTGGCGCTGCCATCCGCGCGCAGAATCTGGGCAGCCTGCCCACCGGCCCGGGAGTCGATCCTCGCTTCCGCGACGAAACCTACGTTCCCACAAATTTCCGGACGCCTTACGTCCAGTCATGGACGCTGGCTCTCCAACACCAGCTTGGCCATGCCGCTGTGGGCGAAATCCGCTACGTCGGCGTCAAGACCACCGACAATTTCCAGTCGATTAACGCCAACCCTTACCTGGCGCCCGTCACCACAGCCTTTCCCGGCTATAGCTTTGGGACTTCCCTCTGCACCGACACCACCGCTCCAGGTTACGGCCGGCCTTCGTGCAACAATGCGAATCTCGCCCTCGTCACCAACGGCGGCTGGCAGAACTACGGCGGTCTTGACCTGAACCTCACCACCTCCAACTATCACGGGCTGACCGGCACTTTCTCCTACACCTTCAGCCGCGAAGTCGATAACGTGACCGATGTCTTCAGCACCGGCGCCGCCGGAAGCACTACAGCGTTCTCCCAAAATCCACTCAACACCAATCTTGGCGAGCGCGGCGTCGACGGCAACAGCTTTCCCAACGTTGTCGGCTTGTCCTTCCGCTACGCCTTTCCGCAATTCGTCAAAACCAACGGCTTCCTGTCGCGCATCGTCAACGGCTTTGAGCTGACCTCGCTCTACCGCTACAACAGCGGCCAGCCATTCAACCCCACGCAGCCGCTGACGCTCGATCCCAACACCGGCGATACCAGCTTCTGCGATGGCACATTCAATGCGTCCAGCGTCGGGCCGGATGCTGACACCTGCCGCCTGGTGCTCTCCAATCCCAAAGCGCCGCTGAACACCGTGGCTTACCTCAACGCCTTCACCGGTCCGCTGACCGCCAACGGGCCCACCACCGGGGCGCCGGTTTGGGTGCTGTATAACAGCGACGGCTACACCTATAACACCTCGGGCGCCGTCACCGGCTACAACCCCGGTACTCCTACCACCCCGGCCGCAGCGCACTGGATCATCAACAACCAGGCCTATGCGCTGTCGGTCGGTAACCCCTACCCCGGATCGGGCCGCAACAACCTGCGTGGTGATTCGTTCAGCGATTTCGATGTCAACCTCTTCAAGAACATCCCCATCAACGAGCGCGTGCGGCTGCAATTGCAGTTCGACGCCTACAACGCTCTCAACCAGATGTTCCGCGGAACTGGGATCGCCAACGTCGCCGATTACACGCCGGGTGTCGCCGGCAACACCAATGCGTTCCTGAGCACAGCCTTTAACGTCGATGGCAACGTTCCAGGGGATACATCCGGACAGCGCTTCGTGGTCCTTGGCGGCAAGATTCTCTTCTAACCAACAATTCACTGATCACTCTGGGCCGCTTCGGCGGCCCAGTTTTTTTGTGCGGGCATTACACTGGGAACGATTTCCCGGTGACGCGCCTTTGACTGTCTATCGTTTCCTCGCTCTGTCCGTTTTCCTCGTCTCCACCTTCACCCACGCGCAAAATACCGACTGGCCCGCATACAACGGCGGCGTGAACGGCGATCACTATTCCCCCCTCAGGCAAATTAATCGCGCCAACGTCGCGCATCTCCAGCAGGCCTGGATTTATGACACCGGCGAGAAAGGCAATCTCGAGGCGAACCCACTGGTCATTGGCCGCACGCTCTACGGGTTCACCAACAGCGGCAAAGTCTTCGCGCTCGATGCCGCCAGCGGCAAGCGTCTCTGGCTCTTCGATCCCGCTGTCGAAGTGCACGACCCCACCATTGGCGGCGCCGCTCAACCATCGCGCGGCTTGAGCTATTGGACCGACGGCCACGAAGCGCGCCTCTTCGCCGGCAGCATGAATTATCTCTACGCAATCGATCCTGCCACCGGGCATCTGATCCCGTCGTTCGGTGACAAGGGCCGCATCGATCTCCGCAAAGGACTCCGCGACAGTGAAGGGTATGAGCAGCAGTCCATCGCCCTCACCACCCCTGGCCTCATCTACAAGGACCTGATCATCGTCGGCGGACGCAATCCTGAAACGCATCCCGCGCCCCCGGGCGACATTCGCGCCTTCGACGTGCACACCGGCGCATTGCGCTGGACCTTCCATACCATCCCCCGCCCCGGCGAATTTGGCTACGACTCCTGGCCTGACAGCGCGTGGCAATCTGCCGGTGCCGCCAACAATTGGGCCGGCATGACCCTCGATGCCGAGCGCGGCATCGTCTACGCCCCGACAGGATCGGCTGTCTTCGATTTCTACGGTGGTGATCGCCTCGGCGACGATCTCTTTGCCGACACACTCCTCGCCCTCGACGCCAATACCGGACAACGTCTCTGGCATTTCCAGGGCGTCCACCACGACATCTGGGATCGCGACTTCCCCGCTCCCCCCGCGCTCCTCACTGTCACCCGCAACGGCAAGCCCACCGACGCCATCGCGCAAACCACCAAACAGGGCGTCGTCTATCTCTTCGATCGCATCACCGGCGCTCCGCTCTTCCCCATCGAAGAAAAGCCTTTTCCCGCAAGCGATCTTCAGGGTGAGAAAACTTCGCCCACACAGCCCTGGCCCACCGAACCCGCGCCTTTCGCGCGCCAGCGTGTCACAGAAAACGACCTCACGAACCGCACGCCCGCCGCGCACGCCTGGGCCGTCCAGGCCTTCAGCGGCTTGCGCAGTGACGGCCAATTCGTCCCCTTCACCAGTGGCAAATCCACCATCATCTTTCCCGGTTTCGACGGCGGAGCAGAATGGGGCGGCCCCGCCATCGATCCCCACACCGGAGTCCTTTATGTCAACGCCAATGAGATGGCCTGGACCGGCGAACTGGGCCGCACCGAGCCGCATGCTTCCGGCGGCGCTGCGCTCTACGCATCGCAGTGTTCCATCTGCCACGGTGCCACGCGTGCCGGATCGCCGCCCGCCTTCCCTTCGCTCATCGGCGTCACCACGCGCCTCACCAATGATCAGATTAGGCAAATCGTCGCCCACGGACGCGGCCGCATGGTCGGCTTCCCCTCGCTTGATCCCGCCAAAGTCTCCGAACTGCTCGACTACCTCCGCACATCAGCGAGTCCTGCCGGCGAGCAGGCCGGAGCACCCGAATCGACCAGTCCGTCGAGCGGTTCGGGAATCGAATATCACTTCACCGGCTACAACAAATTCCTCGACCCCGACGGATATCCCGCCATCGCGCCGCCGTGGGGAACGCTCAACGCCATCGACCTCAACACTGGAAAATTTCTGTGGAAGATTCCGCTCGGCGAATATCCCGCGCTCGCCGCGCAGGGCCTCACCAACACCGGATCAGAGAATTACGGAGGGCCCATCGTCACCGCCGGAGGCGTGCTCTTCATCGGAGCCACCGTCTACGACCACAAATTCCGCGCCTTCGATTCGAGCACCGGCCAGCTTCTCTGGGAAACCACGCTGCCCTTCGCCGGAATCGCCACACCCGCCACCTACTCCATCGACGGCAAGCAGTACGTAGTCATCGCCGCCAGCGGAGGCCGCGACCCAAAATCTCCCGTGGGAGGAAGTTACATCGCGTTCTCCCTGCCCTAGCTAAAAGTTCGGGTGCCCATATCTGCCCATCTTCGGCAGATATGGGAGTTCGCACGGAGGACCAGCTCTACTGTTTACCGGCTCCTGACTACTGACTCCTGCCCTTCATCAAAACTGGTAGTCCGCCCCCAGCTTATCCTGTGCCAGATTCAGATCCTGTTCTCGAATCACCCGCGCCCCGTCCACGATCCGCGCCATCTTTCCGTGATCAATCCAGTTCAGCGCGCACGTCTCGCACGAACCAATGACCACGTTCGTCGCCGCGGGATAAAAATCCACGATCATCGCCTTATGACAATGCGGACAAGTCAGTTTCCGCTGCAATTCGCTCGGGTCCAGCGCCGGAATATCCACCTTGCCGGGATTCTTCTGCTGCAGCGCGTCAATTAGATCCGGAAATGATCCCATCGGAATCAACATGCCCCGGCACTTTGCGCAGTAACAGATCTCCAGCCGCTCCAGCACTGCCTGGCTCAGCGAAACCGCGCACACCGGGCATGGCTCATCTTTCGCCTCGCCGGTCACGGCCACACCATCATCGTTTTTCGGCGGATAGAAAACGTTGTGGCAATATTCGCAAACCAGCGAATCGTTCACCGGGTTCGGCTTTAGCGGCCCACCACAAGCGGTACAGTTCATTGCGCTCCTCCACATTCCGGACAAAACTTTGCCGCTCGCGGCATCGGCTTTCCGCACGCCGTGCAAAACTTCGCGCCCGCCGCTGCGCTCGGTCCCGCACTCGCCTCCGCGCCAGCATCTGCCGCCGCCGCAGCAGGCCGCACGTTGGCCATCATCGCCTGTGCCATCGCCACGCCCGCGCCGAGCCCGACGCCCGCATCCGCCGCGCCGCCCGTATTCCCTGCCGCTGTCTGGAGCGCCTCCGCTGTTTCGAACTGCGTAAACCGCCCCAGATCGCCCGCCATGCTCACGCCAATTCGCTGATCCATCACCTTCTGCAGTTCATCGGGAAGCGATAGGCTCTCCACCACGAACTGATGCAACTCCAATCCCAGCACAGCGAACGTAGGCTTCATCTCCTCCGTCACTTTGCCCGCCAGCGCCGCCTGGTTCGCCGCGAGATCCAGAAATGACACATCGCTCGACGCCAGAATATCCGTCATCCGCGCAACAATCGTGTCACGGAGCTGCCCCTCCAACTCCGCCGTGTGATAAACGTCCCGCGTTCCGCTGATCTGCAGAAAGAACTTCTTCGCGTCGGCGATCCGGTACGAATAAATTCCGTATCCCCGCACTCGCACCGCCCCAAATTCCTTCTCTCGGAAGGTGATGGGCGTCGCCGTCCCCCACTTCTGGTCAATTTGTAACCGTGTCGAGAAGAAATACACATCCGACTTGAACGGCGACTCGAAATCCTTGCTCCAGTTCTTCAGATCGGTCAGAACCGGCAAATTCAGCGTGTTCAGCGTATGCAGCCCCGGCCCAAACACGTCGGCGATCTTGCCTTCGTTCACAAACGCCGCCATCTGCGATTCCCGAACCGTCAGCTGGCCGCCGTTCTCAATCTCCATGTCCTGCATCGGATACTGCCACGCCAGGATGCCGTCCTCGGGCTCGCTCCACTGGATGACCGCAATGAACTGCTTTCCCAAAAAGCTTTGCAAAGTCATGTTTCTCTCCCGCCCGCACCATACCACGGGGCTATCGTCCAGCCTGTAAAAGGTATTTGCGAGGAATCTTACTCTATGGCTCACCCCAAGGGTATGCCTGCGAAATTCCGTGGCTCTCGCTCCGGACCCCGGGGCCTGCCCCTGTACCCTGCGCCCTGACTCCCTCCCCCGATATATCCTGTTACGCATGAAAGCAACCGCCCTCCGCGCCCTCTCTGTCTTCGCTCTCGTCTGCCTCGCCGTTTCCTCGCTCTCTGCCCAGTCCGACAGCGACTCCCCACGCCGCCGCGGCTCCGCTCCGGACCAGACTGCCCCAGCCACGCCGCCCGGCAAGGCCCCCGACAAGAGTCAGGACAAAGACGCCGAGAAGAATGCGCTACCCCCGCTTCCGCCCGACGCCCACACCGAGCAGTCCATCACCCTTGACGGGAAGAAGCTCAACTACACCGTCACCGTTGGCACCCTCGCCGTGCGCGATGCCGACGGCAAAACCTCCGGCCAGCTCGTCTACACCGCCTACACCGTCGACGGCCCCAATCGCCCCGTCACGTTCGCCGTCAATGGCGGACCCGGCGCCTCCTCCGTCTATCTCAACTTCGGCGCCATCGGCCCCAAACACCTCAACGGTGTCGGCAACGAAGGCGACAGCCCTTCCGATCCTGCCACGCTCTCTGACAATCCCGGCACCTGGCTCGACTTCACCGATCTCGTCTTCCTCGACCCCATCGGCACTGGCTTCAGCCGCTCCCTCGTCTCCCAGGAAGAGTCGCGCAAGCAGTTCTACTCCACCGAGTCCGACATCGAGTACCTCTCGCGCTCCATCTACGATTGGCTCGTCAAGAACGACCGCCTCGAATCCCGCAAGTATCTCGTCGGCGAAAGCTATGGCGGATTCCGCGGTCCCCGCATCACCTATTTCCTGCAGTCGCAGCTTGGCGTCGCTATGAACGGCGTCGTTCTCGTCTCTCCCTACCTCAATCCATCCATTGAGGGTAACGGCGATCTCTCTCCCATGCCGTGGTTGGTCACGCTGCCCTCCATCACCGCGGCCAACCTCGAGCGCCAGGGCAAGCTCACGCCGGATGCCATGCATGGTGTCATCGACTACACCCTCGGCGACTACCTCACCACCCTCGTGCACGGATACGCCGACCCCGCCGCTACGGACGCGATGATCAAGAAAGTCACCGACATGACCGGCCTCGATCCCATGTTTGTCAAAGAATCCGGCGGACGCCTCGAAACCGGCGCCTACCTCCGTGAAGTTCATCGCGAACAGGGCAAGATCGGTTCGGTCTACGACTCCAACGTCACCATGTTCGATCCCTTCCCCTACGCGCCCGAGCAGCGCGCCAACGATCCCATCCTCGCCAGCATCATCGCCCCCACCACTACCGCCATGGTCGATTTTGTCACCCGCACCGTGGGATGGAAGGTTGACGCACGCTACAACGCGCTCAGCTACGACGTGGGCGAGCATTGGAACCGCGATCAGGACCTGCGCTCCGGCTCCGTTACTCAGCTCCGCTCCGCCGTTGCTGCCGATCCCAAGCTCCGCGTGCTCATCGTGCACGGATGGAACGATCTCTCCTGCCCATTCATGGGCTCCGTGCTCACCATCAACGAGATGCCGGTGATGGGCGACCCCAGCCGTGTGGCCGTTCACGAATACCCTGGCGGCCACATGTTCTACACCCGCGAAACCAGCCGCATCGCTCTCCACAAAGACGTGCAGCAGATGTATTCTCTCCACTAGAAACGCAAATGAGCCACTCTATGAGTGTCGAAATCGGACACAAACAGAGTGGCTCCAGTTTTCTCCCTGAGCACCCCTTTACTGCACCACAACAGCCCCATTCAGCGTGTATGTCTCACCATCGGGGCTCTGCAGCACCAGGTCCTTCGGCCCCGCAGGCGTCGCAGGAATCGTGAGTTGAATCGTGGTTTCATTCACCAGCGCCACGACCGCCGCCATGCCCCCGACGGTCGCCGTCATGCCGTTCACGAACCCGCTCCCGCTCACAGTAATTTGCGCCCCTGCCACCACGTTCGTGGAACTTAGTGCGCCAATCGACAAGGGCGCTGATCCCAAATCGACGATCGTTAGTCCCTGATTCGTGATCAGGTAGATATGCTGCCCACTGCTGTCGATGGCCATTGGAGAGACCGTGTTCGTCACCGTCTCCGTCAAACCGAATCGCAGCGCCGGAAGCCCGTGCTGTACATCCACGATATCGATGAACGAAGGGTACGCCCAGTAATAGAGGCTCCCGGAATCATTCAGCGTCGCCCTCTCCAGAGCGCCGGCGTTGCGGTATGGATCGAAATTGTCATAAGAAGTGTTCGACGCTCCCGGATACAAAACCATCGGATAGGCCATACGGCCCAGGAGATTTCCCGCAGGAGACACAATCGCGGCATCCAGTCCAATCGCATTGCCGTTTCCCGAGACCGCTGGCTCCAGTTGTAGTTTCGGATACGCCGTCGGAATGCAGCTGTGCTGCGCAGGACTGTAGATCGCAAAAGGATTCGTCATCGCCACTACACTGCCGTCACGCGAGGCGCTCAGATATGAGGCGGTGGGGTTGATGTATTGGCACCCAGTCGCCGTCAGCTCTCCACCGGTCTTCGCCGCAAGGTTCGCAATGTACACGGAATTGGGCCCAGACTCACACGATCCCGGACCAATCACAGTTCCCGATGCGATCAAAGCATTCCCCTGATTGTCTGCCACTGCGTAGAGCGGGCCAAAATGCGCGCAAAAGTAGCTCGTCGTGCTCCCGGGCAGTGGAATCTCATAGCCGCTCGCAGGGGTATCCGGATCAATGACGGCCACGGCGCCATTCGTCAAATCCGCCGCCAGCAGGTTCGTCCCTCCCGGTGTCAGCGCCAGCCCCTCAAACTGGCTACCGCTCACCGGCGATGTCAGCGGCGAAGAAAACGTCAGCGACGACAACGAAAATACGTCAATGTGATTCCCCGCACTCAAATACAACTGATTGCGGCCGCTGTCGTACAGCACGTACGTCGCGCTGTCCGTCATCGCATAATCCGTCACGCTTTTTGCAAAAAGGAAGCTCTTCGCCAGCGTTCCGCTGCCACTGGGCGTTTGCACTGTCACGTCCGCCCACCCCGGACTACCCGCTGGTGTGGTGTACGAAAGAAACATCGCCGACTGCTCACCGGTGAATGGCGGATACTGCGTGGTCGTCGACGTTACAGTGCCGGGTGCACCGCCAATCGTCACCGTATCCTGGCTAGGATTCAGGGGAAGACCAAAGGCATCCAGTTGCGCCGCAACCCCACCCTGCGAAGTCCCCCCCGAGATAATTGCATCCTGGATTAGCGTTCCATACGTGAAGAATTGCGGGTCGAAAACCTCATCGGAGTCCGCGAACAGCATCTTCACGTCCACCGGGCCCGCCGCACTGGCAGCCGGCGACGTGATCGTCAGTTCCCCGCTGCTCACCGACGCCTTTCCCTCCGTTGCTCCGTAATAAACATTCGGGGCCGTTGTAAATGCGTTCCCGAATTCTCCTGATTGCGTTCCCCCTGCCAACGGACCGCTGTAGACATCCGTGTGCTGCTCATCGGTGAGCGCTCCCACAACATCGGCCGGAATCGTGATCTGCGCCGCTGGATCGTCGAACGCAATCCCGTGGTATTCGATGCCCAGTACCAGCCCTAACGCGTCTACCGCGAACGGATATGGCACGTAGGCCGGCAGCGGGCTGAGCTCGGTCATCACCGGAATCACCGGCATTCCCGGAACTGCGGTCGTCTCCTGCAAGGACGCCACATCGATCGTGATCAGCTCCGGAATCGCTGTTGACTCCGTCTCCTCGTAAATTTTGGTTCCATCCGCGCTGAAAACAAATCCCCCCCACAACAAAT
>Ga0206851_1105_pt1 | contig 24354 bp, 27 predicted proteins | sample Alteio_BWOrgCont_13_FD_152904 | JGI IMG/M metagenome (GOLD analysis project Ga0206851, IMG submission 152904) | Enriched cells from forest soil in Barre Woods Harvard Forest LTER site, Petersham, Massachusetts, United States -... | ecosystem: Environmental > Terrestrial > Soil > Temperate forest >... | reverse complement strand
CCATGAAATTTAATTATGTGCGGTTATATGAGACTGTTTTAAGGCAGTTTGCAAAACACTGGTATGCCGGCCTGGGCATCATGATCGATGACAATTTCAAAATCAATGATCAGTCTCTTCGCCTGGATTCTCCCGTGCATCTGACATCGCATTATAATTATTCGAAAGCATATGGATTTGATACTGCTCATTACTCTGCCAACGGATTATCTGTGCATCTCATGCACGACAGCCGGGATAATCCCATCGAGCCTTTTAAAGGGAATTATCTTAATCTGGCATTCCGTTCGAATACCGTTGCTTTTGGGAGTACACAGGCCAGTACCATGCTCTATTATGAATACCGGACTTATATCGGGTTGAAAAAATCTGTGCCGAGGGACGTACTCGCGTTCTGGTTCTGGGGTGTGTCCGTCACTTCCGGTAAAATGCCATACCTGGAACTTCCCGCGATTACGTGGGATACTTATAATCGATCTGGCAGAGGATACATACAGGGCAGATTTCGTGGGAACAATATGGTGTATGGAGAAACAGAATACCGGTTCCGGCTAACCAAAAATAATCTTCTGGGGGGTGTCGTTTTCCTGAACGCTACCACGGCCAGTAATCCATTAACAAATCAGGGAGTTTTTGATTCTATTGCACCGGGTTATGGATTTGGCCTTCGGATTCTGATGAATAAAAATGACAGAACCAATATTTGTATTGATTACGGCCGGGGGGATGGATTTGCCGGCATCTACTTTAATATCCGGGAAGCGTTTTAAGCTGAAAGCGTAAGGCGTAAAGCGTAAAGCTTCAACATATTTTATGCTCTCTATTTTTTTGGTATTCCCAATCAGTTAATTTACGCTGTGTATTGCAACCCAAATTTTGCAGTTAAATATTTCAGTATGAGAAAATATTCTCTATTTCTATTCCTTTTTTTAAGTGTATTTGGATATACCAGCAGAAGCCAGACTTTAAAACCCGGATTTGATAAATCTGAATGTTTAACGATGCTGGAAATCGGTGCTAATTTTGGTGACAGTGCATATGCCGCCAAATTTCCTAAACCGGCAGGATACAAAATGATTTACCGTTCCCCGGTTATGGGAATGGAAAATCTGTGGGAGTTATGGATTAATGACAGGGGCATAGCAGTGATAAGTCTTCGCGGCACAACCCAGGCAGCTACCAGCTGGCTTGAAAATTTTTATTCGGCCATGGTTCCGGCATCCGGTGAGCTTCATTTGTCCGATTCTTTTAACTTTAAATATGAGCTGGCCTCCAACCCCCGGGCGGCCGTACATATTGGCTGGCTGATCGGTATCGCTTTTCTTTCCAGAGATATTCTACCCAGGATTGATTCACTGTATAAAAACGGTATAAAAGATTTTTACATTTCCGGGCATAGCCAGGGAGGAGCACTTTGTTTTTTGATGACATCTTATTTGTATAGTCTGCAAAAACAGAAGATAATACCTGCAGATATACGTTTTAAAACCTACAGTACAGCCGGACCGAAAGTTGGCAATGTTTACTATGCATACGATTATGAGGCCATGACGCAGTTTGGATGGGCTTATAATGTTGTTAACTCGGCAGACTGGGTTCCGGAAGGTATGTTTTCCATACAAACACCGGACGACTTTAATAATACAAACCCATTTACAAATGCCAAAGAACTGATCGGGAAACTGCCTTTCCCGAAAAATCTTGTGTTGAAATATATTTATAACCGGATGGACGGACCGGTAAGAACGGCTGAATATCGTTTTCAGGATTGCCTCGGAAAAGGACTTGAAACATATGTAAAGAAGGCCATTCCCGGATTCCAGCCACCGGCTTCTTATTATAACAGTATGGATTATGTTCGGGTGGGCAATATCATAGTTCTGCTCGCCGACGCAGATTATTATAAAATGTTTCCTGACAATCCGAATACCCTTTTCGTGCATCACTTTCATGATGCATATTATTATCTGGCAAAGAAGTTACCTGATAATAATGGTTCCCCTGCGCCATAAATTTCGATATCTAAGTCTTTTTTCTGTTGAACGCATAAGTTACTTCCAGCGAGAAGTAAAATGTATTGGGAAGTTTTTCCTTGAAGGTAAACGACTTTGACTGGTTGTCCACTGTAATTGTCGCTTTGATATCGGCCGGGTTCACGGGTAATGCTTCTGTAGGTGTGAAATTAAATGTCCAGTTCCCTGCCGTATAGCTGATGGGTGCGCTGAATTCATAGTCCAAAATCTGAAACTTATCTGCATTCAGCACTTCTCCGGAAACTGTAACATTTGCGGGCAAAGGTGGTTTCCCATCATTTCTCGGAATGGTGAAACGCCTGTTCTGGTAATAGGAGTTATAAGAATTTTGTGTGGCAGCATTCATGGTAGCTGTCGGTGTAATACTTAGATTCCCGATATCAAACTCATGTTGTAGTGCAAAGCTTGCCTGATAATCGGGCAGGTGATTGCCAACGGTCCAGGTCAGATCCAGGCTTGGTTGTATAAAACTGAAACTATAACTGTTGTCATATACGAGGCTTCCCTTTTGCTCAGCTGTTGTACTTCCGCTGTTTTTACTATATATAAACGCATTTAATGTTACAGATCCACTGTAGTTACCCGGATTGAAGCTATATGATCCATCCAGCGTATATTGATTCACTTGTGGTGAGGTTTCATGTGTATTATAACCGACACTCAGGTCAATCTCAAAACCGCTTTTAAATATATAACTGATCTCGGGGGTAATCAATGGTATAACGGATGAATCTTTACGGCCATTATTTACGTCATTGGATTGCCAGGTCAGGTTGGCCTGAAAATGGGAGGGTGCGGGAGCTGAACTATCTGCATCTGATGCCGGTGCGGTTTTCGAGAGACTGTCTTTTTTTAATATAGAAGTATCCTTCAGATAATTAGCATCCTTTTTATGTATGTTGTTTAAAACGGAGTCCTCTAACAGCTTTTTCGAATCCTGGGCAAACAAATGATTTATTATACATGAACAGAAAATGAGGACGGCCAATCGGCGGAATTGTTCTTTCATTCAAATTGAGATTGCACGAAAAATTTGTTTAACACGATTGAATCAGGGAATATACGTCTAATTTGAAATGTTCTGCACATGAACCATCGTTTTACTGTTAATGACAACATGAAAATTGATAAAATATTCTTAATTTAATTGGGTGGAATGTGGATATGTTGCGCGCCGGCTATAAAACAACTCAAAATGAAATGGTATCCACTTGTGATAATTTCTTTCATCTTTGCCTGCAGATCCAAGGGTCCGGTTTGTTTAATCAATGCATCGGATATCTTAAAAAATGCTACAGCAAAAATAATTACCCTAAAAGATTCCGGTCACAAAATTACTGCGCTGTATGATGATGGCTGGGACAGTCTGAAGGGGGGTGCTTATTTGATTTATCCTAACCAGTTATTAAAATCTTATACCTTTTATCAGAACAGGGTGGCTGTTTATATGGAGTCGTACGATGAATATGGCTACCTGGTTGAAACCAAAGGCAGTCCGATGGTGGATCGCGTGATCAATGAACTGGGAAATGACTCCGCGTATGTTCAGGTTTATTTTTTTAGTCCGATGAAATCCTATCAGCCGTTGAATATTAAGATCAATAACAACCCGGCAGTGAATTATACACTGCAGAAAGATACCAACTATTCAAATATATTATCCACTACATTTGGTATCAATACAGATAGTCTGCACCAGATCAATATGTATTCCAGGATAAAATATCTTGATAACTGCGGTAAGGTTGAACATGTGCTGAGCGATTCGGTTTTTCTTATCAAGGATGCCAAAACCGGATTATCTCCCGCTCCGGCTAAATAAGCCTTGTTTTCCACAGAATGTGCAGGCATGGAAATTGAATATTCTATGCTGAACAAAAATAATCTGTTATGAAAACAAAAACATGTATTAGACAAAAATTTGCATTTCTTCTATCGGCGGCATTACTGGTAATATTTTCTACAGTTCATGCCCAGCAGCAACAAACTTCAGACGAATCCGCACTGGCTACCAAATTTGGAATTAAAGGGGGGCTGAACTTAACCAATCTTTCCTCTGATAATTTTACTGACAATCATTTGAAAGCGGGATTCAATGTCGGAATATTTTCAAAGATTCCGGTAACACCGGGTTTCTCCATCCAGCCTGAATTATTATACAGTCTGAAAGGCTCAAAAACAGACTATAATAATTTTGTAGAAGGAACCGGCGAATACCGTTTTAATCTGGGATATGTGGAACTGCCCCTTTTGGCTGTCGTTAATCTGACTAAAAATTTCAGTATCCATGCAGGTGGTTATGGAGCTTATCTGACTAACGCAAATGTTAAAGATGTAAATAACAATGGCACCATTCAGAGTATTACGGATCTGAATGCAAATGATTTCAACCGCTGGGACTTTGGGCTGGCAGGAGGTTTGGGATTTGACATCGAAAATTTTACCATCGGCGCCCGATATAACTACGGTCTCACAGATATCGGAAAATCAGGTAATCTGAGCAGTGCTGCATTAGGCAGTGCAAAAAATAACGGGTTGTCAATTTATGTTGGATTTGGCTTTTAAACCACTTTCGAAATGAATTCGGGGAATCGGTTCTACTGACTTTTTGAAATGCAGTCTGTAGATCCGGTTCCTCAATTTTTTTTATTAAAGGAATCTGCCATCATATTCAAATCGTTCACGGTGCTGGTTGATCTGCCGTTTTGAATGAGTATACGATACCTGAATGTTAGTTTATCACCCTTTTTTAATTTCAGATTCAGCGAAGTTTTTCCATTTGTAAATATTTTTTCACCCAACGGGTTTGCAGCGAAAAGGCCATAACCACGGGCATGCCAGAATGTGGGATAGTTTGGGTTGCCGGGATGATCAAAAATGGTAATACTTACAGAATCATTATTTATTCTGCCGAAAACTTTACACCACCGACCCCGGGTACTCCAGGCAGAATCTCCCTGTTTTCCCTCGCTGGTCAGATAATTCCCATTAGAAACGGTGTCTTTTTTTACAATGCTGATATTTCCCTTATTGTCAGTAAAACGTTGGTCCTGCACATTGGGTATTTGCAATTCGCGAGTTAGCCGCAGTCCAAGCATCCCATCTTTTGCATCCGCGAATAAAATATCCGTATCTGCTTTCAGTTCCGTTATACGGTCGATGATTCTTTCCTGATTATCCGTACCGCTGAATTCATATCGGGTATTTTCTTCCACCAGTGTCTGGTTTTGCTGATTGACCCACCTGGCATGGTAGTGCAGGACACCGGTTTCTCCTGCAGACTGTTCCAATATACTGTCTGTTTTTATCCAGCCATATTGTGATTTCTTATCCGGCGGAATGGCATAGGAATTATTCCAGAAGTCCAGACCATTTACATTTTCATATGTAAACCAAAGGCCCAGGTGATGCGGATGATCGGTCGGTTCTCCGGGTCTTGAATTCATCGGAAAACCACGGGTAACCAATGTTCCGCCCGCATCGTAAATGGGAAATAATACCGGCTTCTCGAGGCTGTCAGGATATATAAAACAGGTAAATAGTGAATGCCCGATCCGGATCTCTATTTTATTTTCATTTTTAACCTTTGTTAATGAGACGTATTCCGGCTGTTGGGCACTCAGCAGGAGAGGTGTGCACGCGAACAATAAAAACAACTTTCGACTGGGCAAGGACTTTTGAATTAAGAGTATATAAAAACCTTTCCGTCTGCCATTACGTTCTGTGTGGCTTCATCGAATGTGGCTTTAGCACCTGTGTGAACCGCCGCATTGGTCATGATATTCGCTATGGAATGACTATATCCTGCTTCCACCGGTGCATTCGGCTGCTTCCGGCTGCGGACACATTCCATCCAGTTTCTTATATGGGCTGATGTCAGACTGTCGCCTCCGGTATTCGCTGATGTGACGACTTTTTCTGCACTCGACAATTCCATGTTTGGAAGGAGATTGGCCTGCATTTGCATAGCTTCTGCAAAATGTTGTGTAAGTCCTCCCGCCGGTGTGATTTTATTGGTATCAAGGTTTAGTTCCCCGCCATTGGAATAATATACTTCTGTCGCATGATCATCACCGTTATCCATGCGCGATTGAAAACTCACCTGAAAACCTGTGGACGGATCATTTTGCGGGCCGTAGTCAAAAACGGCTGTAATGGTGTCCCAGTTTTTTCTCCCGTCCTTCCACATATAGATCCCTCCGTTGGCAGTTACTGAACGCGGGTGCTGCAGACCGGTAAACCAATGCACGGTGTCAATCTGGTGGCTCATCCATTGTCCTGGTAATCCCGAGGAGTAAGGCCAGAATAAACGATATTCGAGATAATACCGTGGATTAAAAGGAACATATGGCCGGTTTATCAGGAATCGTTTCCAGTCAGTATCATCTTCCTTTAACAATGGAACCAGTTCGGGTCGCCGCCAGCGTCCGGGCTGGTTTACATTCCAGGTCAATTCAACCATAACGATATTCCCGAATTTCCCTGATCTGATAAAATCATTTGCTGCCTTATAATTGACTCCACTTCTTCGCTGCGAACCGATCTGAACTATTTTACCGGATGCTTTAATGGCCTTCAGAGCAGCCCTGTTATCTTCCATGGTTTCTGCGAAAGGTTTTTCCACATAGGCATCGCATCCGCCTTCTACTGCCTGGATCGCATGCTGTGCGTGTTGAAAATCGGCAGTACTTATGAAGACGGCATCGGCGAGTTTTTTATCATATAGTTCCTCATTGTTCCTGCACCCTACAATATCATGATTCATTTTTTGTTTCCACTGGGCCATTCCTTCTTCTCTTCGCCGGTTCCATATATCTGAAACAGCCACGATATCAAAATTCAGTTCTTTGTAATGATTCATAAAACAGGGCATATGTGTGGACCGGTGCCTGTCAGAAAAACCGACAACACCTACGCGTACCCGGTCGTTGGCACCCATAATTCTGTTATAACTGGAAGCGCTGAATCCTGCACGGGCGAGTAAAACAGCAGAGGCGGTCAGAGAAGATGTTCTGATGAAAGCGCGACGGGAATTTTTCATTGATTTTTTTTTACAATCGTTTCCTAAAGATAACGCAATGTAAAAAAAGATCTACTCAGTCATTTTAGGAACTGTTTCCAATATCCGGCGAAGAAATTGACGGGACTCTTTTTCTTTGGAGTTGGATAAATCATATAATGTGATTTTATCCAGTAACTGATCAACGGTGAACTGAATCATCTGCCAAAGTGAACGGGCGGAGCAATCTACAGAATTTGTGCAAAGGTTTACAGAACCCGCATGCTGACCGCAGAAATCCTTATCGTATAATACGCCTCCCAACGCCTGCAGAACATATCTGATTTTAATTTCTCCGGAGGGTTTCGCCAGCACATAGCCACCTTTATAGCCGGGTGTACTGTTTATAAAGCCCGCCATACGAAGGGTTCTCGTCAATTTAGCGACATAGGTGCTGGTCAGACCTTCCGCTTTGCTGAGTTGGGGAATACTCATACCGTCTTCCGTTTCGCAGCATGCGATCCGGATCAGTACACGTAAACCAAATTCTTCCTGTGCAGTAATTTTCATAATAACATTTTAAGCGTAAAGCTCAAAGCGTAAAGTATAAGCTGTTTTTAAAGCCAGCCCAGTTCCAATTGTGCGACTTCCGACATTCTGCTCTTATCCCAGGCCGGTGTCCAGGTAACAGACACATGTACATCATTCACTCCCTCTATTTCCCTTAATTTCTGGTCTACTTCAACAGGTAATGATTGAGCTGCAGGACATCCCGGTGCCGTTAGTGTCATAACAATCTGTACATTATTGATCGGCAGGATATTGATTTCATAAATCAGCCCCAGTTCATAAATGCTCACCGGAATTTCCGGATCAAATATCGTTTGTAATTTTTCTATTACCTTTTCTTTTAAATCTTCCATCTCCTAATTTTTTGAAGGAACGGGATCCTTGATTTTATAGGCCAGTGCGTAATGTTTCATCTGCTTTACCATGCTTAGTAATCCATTCGATCTGGTTTGTGCCAGATGTGTCGTCATTCCAATGTCCCTGATAAAATCCATTTTAGCTTCAATAATTTCATCCGGTGTCCTTTTGTTCAGAACACGAATCAGCATACTGATTAAGCCCTTTACAATGACTGCATCACTATCAGCCTGGAAAAATAATTTTCCGTCTTTATAATCTGCTACCAACCAAACCGACGACTGGCAGCCTCTCACCCGGTTTTCATCAATTTTATATTTTGGATCAAGGGGTGCCAGTCTTTTCCCCAGATCAATAATATATTCATATTTGTCATCCCAGGAATCGAACAGGGCAAACTCGCTGATGATTTCCTGTTCCGTTTCCGCAATGTTCAGCTCCGGATTCATCAGGATAAAATTTTTACAACCCGCAATAGTCCCTTAACGAGTTCATCAATTTCATACCGGGTATTATATATAGCAAAAGAAGCCCTGGCCGTTCCGGGAATGCAAAAGTGATCCATCAGCGGCTGGGCACAATGATGCCCCGTTCTGACGGCGATCCCACGGTTATCCAGCAGTATACCAATATCCTGCGGATGAGCTTTTTCAATCACAAATGAAATCACACTTACTTTCTCCTTTGCTTTTCCGATAATTTTCAGACCGGGAATTTTTTCAAGTTCCTGTTGTCCGTAGTCCATCAGATCCCTTTCGTGCCGCCGGATTTTTTCCTTTCCAATGGATTGAACAAAATGAAGGGCCGATTTAAAAGCAATTACATCCGCTATATTGGGTGTGCCTGCTTCAAATTTATAGGGCAGGTCGTTAAAAGTCGTTTTTTGAAGTGTTACCTCTCTGATCATTTCTCCGCCAGCCTGAAAAGGTGGCATCACTTCCAGTACTGCTTTCTTTCCATACAGAACGCCTACTCCGGTTGGTCCGTACAGTTTATGAGCAGAAAAAGCAAAGAAATCGCAATCCAGATCTGTGACATTTATATCCAGGTGAACAGCCGACTGTGCGCCATCTACCAGACACAGAGCACCTACGGCGTGCGCGTCGGCAATCATCTCTTTTACCGGATTGACAGTACCCAGCGCATTCGAAACATGGACAATGGAAACCATTTTTGTTTTTGGTCCCAGCATTTTTCTATATTCCTCCAGTAATAATTCGCCTTTTTCATTAATGGGTATTACTTTCAAAATGGCTCCTTTCTCTTCACATAAAAGCTGCCAGGGTACAATATTGGAATGGTGTTCCATATTGCTGATGATAATTTCATCATTGGCCTGAATATTTTTTCTCCCCCAGGAATATGCTACCAGGTTGATGCCTTCTGTGGTACCTCTTGTAAAAATAATTTCTTCCCTGGAACCTGCCCCGATAAAGGATTTAACAGCATCCCGTGTCTGTTCAAAAGCGGCTGTCGCTTCTTCTGCCAGTGTATGAATTCCACGATGGATGTTGGCATTGTAGTTTGTATAATAATGCATGAGTGCATCCAGTACCTGTTGTGGCTTTTGGGTTGTCGCAGCATTATCCAGATAAATCAGTGGCCGCCCTTTTACCTCCCGGTTCAATATGGGAAATTCCTGCCGGATAATATTGATATCTAAAGATTTTGATTTGGTAATCGGCGAATTCATGATAAATCTTTTTCCAGTCGATGATTGATCAGCTTTTCAACGTATAACCTTAATGCTTCGGGTTTTATCTGCTCCAGAACGTCAGAGGCATAGGCACTGAGCAACAGATTGCGCGCGGTTTTCTCTGAAATGCCGCGGGATTGTAAATAAAATAAACCTTCTTCGTTTAAACGGCCCACCGTGCAACCATGCGTGCATTTCACATCGTCTGCAAATATCTCCAGTTGTGGCTTTGTATTTACGCTACTGGAATCAGAGAGCAGTATATTCTTATTACTCTGATAGGCGTTTGTTTTTTGAGCTGCCTGTCGTACAAATATTTTACCATTAAAGACCCCTGTTGCGCTGTCACTCAAAATGCCTTTGTATAATTCGTTGCTCAGGCAATTTGGTTTGATATTGTCGACGATGGTATGATTATCAATATGACTTTGCCCGGATTGAAAGTATAAACCGTAGAGATGCGCTTCGCAATTTTTTGCGTCCAGGATCACATTCATGTTATTGCGTACCAGTCCTCCATTTAAAGATATGGTAACAGCATGGGTAAAACTTTTACCTACCTGGCGGATATGGGTGGTACTTACCTGGTTTGTGTTGGAGCCGTCGTTCTGTATTTTATAGTATTCCAGGCGGGCAGCATTTTCGACAATGATCTCCATGACCTGGTTTGTAAAACTTTCATTGTTACCCAACGTGGAGTAGGATTCAACTACCTGTACCTCGGCCTGCTCATCTATGATCATCAGGCTTCGGGGCTGGGAAAGAATGTTTACTGACCGAGCATCTGTTACATGATAAATATAAAGCGGATGTTCAATGTGCTGTCCCTTTGTAACGTGAATGAAAACAGCGCCGTGCACAAAAGCCGTATTCAGTGCATTGATTCCATCTTTCAGGTAATGACTGCTGTCTCCGAGCCATTGCGTAACCTGGTCACGATGACCATTGTTCGCAGCCTCTTCCAATGCGATCACTTCTAATCCTGCGGATTGAATTCTGGAAAGGGCAAATGAATAAAATCCATTTACAAATACCAGTTCATTAGCCTGAGTGTGACCTGGTAAACGAAATTTATCCAGATCCATCGTTGTAATCGTTCCCGTGAGCGGATCGGCTGGTAATTGAAATTCCTTATTAAAAAGTCCGGCTATACGGGTGTATTTCCACTCCTCATGTTTCGTTCCGGGAATCCCCATATTAGAAAATGCGGTAAATGCCTGTTCCCGTATTTTGTCGAGGCCGCCGTGGTCTTCACTGGGCTGAAACTGATCAAATCTCTCCTTAAAATATGCGATGGTATTCATTATATCTTGTTAAGCTACATGTCAGGCCAGTTCTACCGTATTTTCATTTTTTATAAAATCATATCCTCTCTCTTCCAGTTCGAGAGCTAGTTCCTTTGGTCCCGATTTGACGATTCTGCCATTATATAATACATGCACAAAATCGGGCACGATATAATCCAGCAGACGCTGATAATGGGTTACGACCAAAATCGCATTGTCTTTTCTTCGTAATTTGTTTACGCCGTTTGAAACAATCCGGATAGCATCGATATCGAGGCCGGAATCTGTCTCATCCAAGATGGCCAGTTTAGGTTCCAGCATAGCCATCTGAAATACTTCATTTCGTTTTTTCTCACCGCCTGAAAAGCCTTCGTTGAGTGAACGGCTCAACAGGTTCTGTTCAATATTGACCAGCGCCATTTTCTCCTTCATTCTTTTCAGAAAAGTAACAGCGTCCAGCGGTTGTTCGCCACGGTATTTCCGTATTTCATTTACAGCCGTTTTGATAAAATTGACTGAATTCAGTCCCGGAATCTCGACGGGGTACTGGAAGGCGAGGAACAATCCTTCTGCTGCCCTGTGTTCCGGCGATAAATCAAGCAGGTTTCTGCCCAGGAATTCAACTGAACCTTCCAGTACTTCATAATCACTTCGACCGGCAAGAACAGATGCGAGGGTGCTTTTACCGGAGCCGTTGGGTCCCATAATGGCATGTACTTCGCCTGCTTTAATGTCCAGGTTAATCCCGTTTAAAATTTTCTTTCCCTCAATACCTGCATGCAAATTCTGGATCGTCAGCATATTTCTACTTTATAATTTTTACTACTCTGTTATTCTCGTTGACGGTTGACGGTTGACGGTTGACGGTTGACGGTTGACGGTTAATGGTTCACCGACTATCGTTATTAAGTATTTCACTTCCAGTCTTCCACACTAACCTACGCTTCCTTCGAGGCTGATTGCAAGCAGCTTCTGGGCTTCAACAGCAAATTCCATGGGAAGCTGGTTCATAACCTCTTTGGCGAATCCGTTTATGATCAGCGCCACCGCAGTCTCCGTGTCTATTCCACGCTGGTTACAATAAAAAATCTGGTCTTCACCTATTTTGGAAGTTGTGGCTTCGTGTTCCACAACCGCCGTATTATTTCTGACTTCTATATAAGGGAAGGTATGTGCCCCACATTTATCTCCGAGCAGGAGGGAATCACATTGGGAAAAATTTCTTGAATTGGAGGCGTTCTTACTAACATGAACCAAACCTCTATAACTATTATTGCTGAACCCCGCAGAAATTCCTTTGGAAACGATACGGCTACGGGTGTTTTTTCCAAGATGCATCATTTTGGTTCCCGTGTCTGCCTGTTGGTAATTATTGGTCACCGCCACAGAATAAAATTCACCTGTTGAAAAGTCACCTTTCAAAATAACACTGGGATATTTCCATGTTATAGCGGAACCTGTTTCCACCTGTGTCCATGATATTTTAGAATGATTGCCTTTGCAGATACCTCTTTTGGTTACGAAGTTGTACACACCACCCATTCCGTTCTTATCGCCCGGATACCAATTCTGCACAGTCGAATATTTTATTTCAGCATTTTCCTGGGTCACCAATTCAACTACAGCTGCATGCAACTGATTCTCGTCACGCATGGGAGCAGTACATCCCTCCAGGTAACTAACATAACTGCCGGCATCGGCAATAATCAGCGTTCTTTCAAACTGACCTGTATTTTCGGCATTGATCCTGAAATAAGTTGATAATTCCATCGGACAACGGACGCCCTTTGGTATATATACAAACGAACCGTCGCTGAATACTGCAGCATTCAAAGCCGAAAAATAATTGTCTGTGATGGGAACTACAGATCCAAGATATTCACGGATCAAATCAGGATGCTCCTGAATTGCTTCGCTCATTGAACAGAAGATAATACCGAGTTCTGCCAACTGCCCTTTGAAAGACGTTCCAATAGAAACACTGTCAATTACTGCGTCTACGGCAACACCGGTTAACCGTTTCTGTTCATCCAGGGAAATTCCCAGTTTCTCAAAAGTCCTCAATAGCTCAGGGTCGATTTCATCCAGATTTTTTGGATTAACCTTTTGTTTTGGAGCAGAGTAATAAATTATATTCTGAAAGTCGATAGGGGGATATTTTATATTGGCCCATTCCGGAGATTTCATAGTTAGCCAGTGGCGGTAAGCCTTTAATCTCCAATCAAGCATCCACTGCGGTTCCTTTTTCCGGGCTGAAATAAAACGGATAACATCTTCATTCAGGCCCCTTGGTGCTTCATCTGCTTCAATATTTGTAACGAACCCGTATTTGTAATCGCTAAAAACCGTTTTTTCTATTGTCCTCAATTCGTCTTCAGCTTCCCTGGTTCTAGGTTGAATGAGATCTGTCTTCATATTGCAAATTTACGAAACCGTTTATACTAAAAAGTATAAACAGGGCATTTTCTTTGCTTTTAAGAGTGAAATATCAGGCAGCGACTTTATTGAGCTTAAAGCGTAAAGCGCAAAGCGTAAAGCTCCAAAATGATGTGTTTAGTGGAACATCGAATAAACGGTAAGAGAGAGGAATTAAAACAATAAGTCAACTTAATGACTTAATAATCAATTAAATATGAAGTAAGATGGAAGAGAATGACGAGGAGATGCATGAAAGCCCTTTCAAACGAGGATGTAAGGGTTTTTGTTTATTCAAAAGTATCAGCCCAGACGCAAAAACTTCTTTCTTGGAAAGAGTATGTCTTCAGCAGTTTCATACCCTTCATCTGCCACGACAGTCAGCCTTTTTCTAGTTTTTTTACTTTTAATCAGCTGGATGATCAATATAGCTGTAAGAGTGAAACCGGCGGCGATCAGAATTTTTTTGGTTTTCATTTCAACACACTGAAATTCTTGTCAAAAATAGATGTTTGATGCTATTCGTTCTAAAAATCATGCCTGTTTTAATCAATTACAAAACTAAAAAAGAAAAATTCGAAAGTAAAAAAGAGCCGTGGCAAGGTTAGACCGACTATTTTTACTTTTAAGTTTTTAATTTTTATTTTTCAAAATGCCCCTTCCGCTTAAATCATTTCCTTTTTACCATAAACTGGCAGCAGTGCTTGTCAGTCTGGTCGCGATCGGTTATCTGGTGATCCAGGGCAAGGAATTACTAAGTCCCCTTATATTTTCCTGTTTGTTTTCCATTTTGCTTTTGCCATTGTCGGCTTTTATGGAAAATAAATGGCATTTCCGTAGGGGTCTGGCGGCGGTCCTCTCCGTGTTACTACTGCTGTTAGTTGTTGCAGGCATCGTTTATATTGTTGGTGTGCAGATGAGTGATCTGGCCGACGACTGGCCCCAGTTCAAAATGCAATTGAATAATTCCCTATCCAGCATTCAGCATTGGATCGCTTTGAAATTTCACATTAATGCAACCAAGCAACTCACCTACGTGAAGTCTGCCGCCAGTAATGTGCTGGCCTCAGGAACGGCCGTGGTGGGTGTCACGATTGTCTCTCTTTCTTCCATCTTCCTTTTTTTTGTGTTTACTTTTATATACACACTTTTTTTTCTTACGTACCGGCGCATCATCATGAATTTTCTCATTTCCGTTTTTCTGGAAGAAAATTCGCTGGTGGTACACGACATCGTTGAACAGATTCAGCAAATACTGAGAAAGTATATAACCGGTTTATTTATAGAGATGTGTATTGTTTCGGTGGTTGTTTGCCTGGCTTTTTGGGCATTGGGTATCAAATACGCCCTGTTATTGGGTCTGATTACCGGACTCTTTAATATCATCCCCTATATAGGCATTTTTACAGCTACGCTGATCAGTATCCTCATAACATTTGCGACCGCTGCGGCGACCGGAAAAGTATTTCTTGTATTAATTACGCTGGTTATTACACACCTGGTGGACAGTAATGTATTATTACCTGCCATTGTTGGTTCCAAGGTTAAAATAAACCCCCTGATTACGGTACTGGGCGTGGTACTCGGTGAAATGATCTGGGGGGTTTCCGGCATGTTCTTATCTATTCCGGTAATAGCAGTCCTCAAAATTATTTTCGATCGTATAGACAGTTTAAAACCGTGGGGTATTTTATTGGGAGAACAGGATAAAACAATCCAGACAAAAAAAATCAAAATGGAAGCGGAGCCTGTGGAGAATGATACCAGGGTTTCCTGATTATCAATCAGTTTTGGCTTTCGGTTTTTGATGATTCCACAAATTCTTTATACAATTTTATGGTTTCCTGTAATGACTGCTCGATTTCTTTTTTATCCAGCAGTTCAACCTGATACAATCCATTAGGCATCAGGCCTGCCAGAATCTCGTGACCCGGGCCACTGGCTAGATAAGGATTCTGACCCGCGAATGCGGGTTTCATCTCGTAGTCGGTGACGATTTTTACGACTTGTTCCTGACTCAGATCCTTCAATTTTAAAGGCATGCGGATGTTTATTCAAATGTCTGAATAATCGGGATTAATCCGGAAAGGGAAATTGAAAGTTTTATAAACTAAATGTTAATAACCCAGTCCTTTTCTCAAGGGTAAATACTTACACTTATACGTTTTTTAGACAGGGTTATTATTCAGGAAGAATTACCTTTGAAATATGGCAGTATTGAAAAATGTGCAGTTTTCGAAATTGATCAAAGCGGAAGGACGGCTAAGGGAATTCAATTTCAGAAAGAGTAATGGTATAGTCGGACCGATATATCATGTAGATGTGAGTGACGACCGGGGAAATCGTTATTATCTCAACCTGCTTTTGGAGAACAATACCTGGACTGTACAGGAGAAAAATCTGCCGCCGTGGATACAGGAAGCAGTCGCTCAGTTTCATCCTGCCATTCAGGAACAGGAAGTTTAATTCTTTACAGAAAAGCTTTTTTCATTCATCGCCACTATAAATGCGGCTGACCGTCAACTTATTTCCGATACAATAGCCCTGACAGCGATATGAATAAAAACCGAATGGAAGCGTTCAGTGATGGTGTTATTGCCATCATTATTACTATCATGGTATTGGAAATCAAAACACCCCATGACACGAGCTGGGCAGCATTGAAAGAGCAACTCCCGGTATTTTTAAGTTATCTGCTGAGTTTTATTTATATCGGAATTTACTGGGGTAATCATCACCATATGATCAGTGTACTGAGCCATGTGAATGCCGGGATCATTTGGTCCAATATGAATCTTTTATTCTGGTTATCCCTGATTCCATTTGCAACCGGATGGATGGGGGAAAATCATTTTGCACAGAATACGGTTGTACTTTATGCCATTTTACTCCTTGTTTGTGGTCTTTCATTTACCATTCTTCAGATTTGTGTTGAAAAGACGACAAAGAATAACCCCAAGCTCGTGCAGGCATTCAGCCGGGTAATGCAAAAGGGTATTTTTTCCATTGTTTGTTATACCATGTCGATCATTCTGGCTTATTACAACACTTTATTTTCTGCCATCCTTTTTTGCATAGTGGCGATTCGATGGCTGATTCCCGACAAGAATATTGAAAAGGCCATCTCTAAATAATCTGGTCCACTCCCGTATATTTACCCTGTCCAAACAGGTCAAATTGGGTTTACTTATTTATTATCAAACAGATTATTTTTTTAATGAAAAATTTCATCACGGGTTTTAGCTGTCTTTTTATATTTTCCTTTGGTTTCAGCCAGAGCGCTATTCATTTTACAATGGGTCTGTTACCCAATAACAGATATGATCAGACTGTCACTCAGAAAATAAGAATCGAGATGAATCTGGACAGCAGTACGGCCGACATGATTGCAAAAATGGAAGCCAATGGTCTGAAGAATCCTACCGTACAGGAACAGGAAACCAACATGGAGGCGATAACCATATCCGGCAATTTGAATAAACAATCCGGTAAAATTCCGGTTACAATGACAATTGTAAAATCTGATGAGAATCTGTCCAGGATCCTGACGCCTGAAACAAAATTTCTTGGTACTGCAAGGCTTAACGAAATGCCGGTCTATGATTCTATTTCCGGAATTGCACTGCAGGATAACCAGAAACAACAGATGCTGAAAGCCATGTCATCTCTCTCCCAGATTAACCTGCCCAATAAAAGCCTGTCACCTGGTGAATCTGATACGTTACATACTCCAATCAGCATACCTGTTGGCGGAGTTACGCTGACAATGGATTACATCACGATTTATCATTTAAAATCAATCCGGGGAAAAACGGCTTCCTTTGATGTGGATGCGAATTTTGTATTAAATATGGAAGTAAAAGATCTTCCCGTTTCAGGTTATGGCTCGGGCGCCGGGTCTATGGACTATGATTTGGAAAAACACTATCCGTCTGTTTATAATCTTAAATACAAGATTATCATGCGGGTTGCAAGGGATGGACTGATCCTGCATATGAATATGCTGAGCGACCTGAACAGCATATCGAATGTTCAGTCTTTATAAGCTCTTTTCATTTTGTTTTACAAGGTTGCCATGTCAATTACAAACCGGTATTTCACATCTCCTTTTAGCATACGATCGTAAGCACGATGAATGTCCTGGATATTTATCAGCTCCACATCCGATACAATTTGATGTTCTGCGCAATAGTTCAGCATTTCCTGGGTTTCGGGTAAACCTCCGATTAAAGATCCCGCAATACTTTTCCTTCCGCCGATCAGATTAAATGCATAGATCTGTGCAGGTGCCGGAGGCGCGCCAACGCAAATGAGAACTCCATTTGTCTTCAACAAACTCAGATATTCATTGTAATCATGGGGGGCGGAAACAGTATCGATGATAAAATCAAAATTTCCCATTACAGACTTTAGTTCTGCCGGATCACTGGTTAGTATAAATTTATGTGCCCCCAGTTTCCGGGCATCTTCTTTTTTAGATGGAGAGGAACTCAGCATCGTTACTTCCGCTCCGAAAGAGACGCCGAATTTCACAGCCATATGCCCCAGGCCCCCCAGTCCAAGTACTGCCAGTTTGTGGCCTTTTCCAACATTCCAGTGCCTGAGTGGAGAGTAAGTGGTAATGCCTGCGCATAAAAGAGGTGCCACATTCTGAAGGGGAAGTTTGTCTGAAATCTGAAGTACAAAATCCTGATCTGCCACGATCATTTTCGAATAACCACCATAGGTTGGTGTTTTTTTATCCTGTTCCAATCCATTGTAGGTGGGGGAACTTCCATTGAGGCAATATTGTTCCAGACCCTCTTTACAATTTTCACATTTTCTGCATGAATCTACCAGACATCCAACGCCTGCCAATTCACCAACCTTAAATTTTTTTACGTCAGATCCGATTTTAGTAATTCTGCCGACGATTTCGTGACCCGGTACCATCGGGAATATCGAATTGCCCCACTCATTCCTTATTTGGTGTAAGTCCGAATGACAAACTCCGCAGTACAGAATGTCCAATTGAATATCATTCGGTCCGGGCGATCGGCGCTCCAGATTCCATGGGCCCAGTGTACTTTCTGCGTCCTGGGCGGCAAACGCCTTTATTTTTGTCATTTTTTTGTTGAGTGTTAAAGATTCGAACAATTAAAAATTAATACAGTTTAAATAAAAAATAGAGTTTTCTAAAACTTAATCTTAGCTGATTTTACCAAACCGGGTATTGATATAGTCCCAATTCAGAATGGACCACCAGGCAGTTATGTAATCCGGCCTTTTATTCTGGTATTTTAAATAATAAGCATGCTCCCAAACATCAATTCCGAACAGGGGCTGCCCTTTCACGTCGCTCAAATCCATCAGAGGATTATCCTGGTTAGGGGTTGATACAACATCCAGCTTGCCATCATTTTTTACGATTACCCATGCCCATCCGCTACCGAAACGGCCCTTGGCCGCATCATTGAATTTTGTTTTCATGGCATCTACCGAACCAAAATCTCTCTGGATCGCAGTCAAAAGAGCAGCAGAAGGAACAGCTGTTTTTCCCGGAGAATTCATCAATTCCCAAAACAGTGAATGATTATAATGGCCACCCGCATTATTTCTCATTTTAGCGGAATATTTTGAAATGGAAGCAAGTAAATCTTCCAGGGATATTTTGGCGGTATCTACTTTTTCAGCCTGCACAGCTTCCGACAAATTTTTTGCGTACGTGGCTGCATGCTTCGTATAATGAATCTCCATGGTCATGGCATCAATAGCCGGTTCCAGTGCAGAATAGGAATAGGGGAGAGGACGTTGTGTGTAGGGAGTGGGATCCGGAGGCGAAGTATGGTGATCTTTCTCATTTGTGTTTGAATGCGCAAATGAAGTCAGTACAGATCCGGTTAAACCTGCCATGACTCCTGCTTTTCCTGCAGTATTTATAAATGCCCGTCTGGATAATTCTCTGTTTGTCATAACTGAAGTTTTTGATAATGTAATTTAAGCCCATTTCAAGCCTAAAGCCCAAAGCTTAAAGCCTAAAACCGGTTTATTTTTTACAGCAAAACCCTGACCACCCTTTTGAAGCTCAAAGCGCAAGGCTTAAGGCTTAAAGCTGGATAGTTTAGCAGAGTAAATTCTTTCAACCAGATAGAAAATGGCAAGTTTTAGACTTTTGGCTTTAAGCTTCCGGCTTATTCAGGGTAAAGCAAATATTTCTTTCTTCTCAGTTTAAAAATTGAAAGGGCCGGCTGCCAGCTCTGACGGATGGATTCTTCTGAAACGCCCGCTATAATTTGCCTGCGAAGCGTAGTCGTACCTGCCAGTTTATCGAAATTGCCGATTTGATTACTTCGTGAGGCATCGAAGAATATTTTTTTATCAGGATAGGCATTATAAAATTCAAATAACCAGTGAAGGTCAATCTGTTTTTTTGCCCGAAGTTTTTCAAGATCATCATTTTCAAAATTCAGACCGTAACAGACAGAATCCTGATAAAGCGGATGTTCACTCATACCTGGATTCGAAACAGGCCTGAAATTGTATTCATATTTCCCGGCCAGGGGAGGCGCTCCTAACATGGTAAATGGGCGCCGGGTTCCTCTTCCAAGACTTATAACCGTTCCTTCAAACAGGCAAAGACTTGGATACAGCTGAATCGCCAATTGTGTGTTCAGATTCGGGGATGGTGGCACAGGTAATATATATGTCGACGAATGGGTATAGTTCATTAATGTGATGATCTTCAGATCACATTTTATCTTGTTAGACAGCCAGCCTTCTCCATTAATCATTTTTGCCAGTTCACCCATCGTCATACCATGTACGATCGGTATGGGCTGAAGTCCTACTCCTGAGCGCAATGAATCTTCCAGCACAGGTCCATCCACGTAATATCCATTGGGATTGGGTCTGTCGAGTAAAAGAATAGGTTTATGAAAATCGGCGCATGCCTGCATGACGCGTTGCAGGGTTATGATATAGGTAAAGAACCGGGCACCGACATCCTGGATATCAAAAACAACCATATCAATATCCTGCAGATCTTCTCTGGAAGGCATGGATTTTTTTCCATAAAGGGATACGATCGGTATTCCGGTAACCGGATCATGGCTATCTCCAACAGTAACGCCGGCACTCGCATTTCCACGGAAACCATGTTCGGGTCCAAAAACTTTTACAACCCGGATGCCAGAATGAAGCAGGCTGTCTACCAATGCAACACCTGCAATTTGTGAAGTGGGATTAGCGACTAAAGCAATCCGTTTACCGCGTAATATCGGAAAGTAGCGCTCAGTCTGATCTGCCCCGGTAAGTATTCGGGACTTGTTAATTTGCCCGGGTCCATTTAAAAAGGATAAGACAAAAACAAAAAGTAATGTTTGTTTTTTCAACAACTTATAGATTCAATATTATTTGAGCGCGTTCAGATTTATGCTTTGCGATTTGGGTTTGTTTCAGTCGTACAGTTTCATGGCTATTCCTTCCACAACGGATTTGGGAAGCAACCAGGCAAAAAAAGCACTGAGTTTATTCAAACCACCTGTGATTACTTCCGGTTTGCGACGGAACAGACTATCCACGGCAATACGTGCCACCGCTTGTGGGGACATATTGAACTTGTCGGCGGCTTTTTGTCCTTTGGTTCCAACGTTTGCCCGATTTACAAAATTGGTATCTGTTGGACCCGGGCAGATGCAGGTTACAGACACATTTGTTTTTTTGAGTTCCTGAAATAGTCCACGGCTGAAATTCAGAACATATGCTTTGGAAGCCGCATATGCCGATAATAGTGGCACCGCCTGGTAGGATGCCGTGCTTCCGATATTGAGAATATAAGCTTCGGGCAATTTTAAAAGTGAGGGCAGAAAAAGGCGCGTAAGTTTAGTCAGCGTGATGATGTTCACCATCAACATATCGGTCTGCTCCTGAACCGAGTATTTTTCAAATTTTCCGCTGAGACCGTAACCGGCATTGTTGACCAGAACCGAGACAACAAGGTGATTTTTATTGCAGTAATCGAATACAGATTCAGCAGCCAGGTTTTCGGCAAGATCTAAAGCGAGACACTGGCAGTTTCTGCCTGTTGTGAGACTGATTTCTTTGGCAACCTGTTCTAACAGATCTGCGGATCTGGCAATGAGCAACAAATCGTAACCGCGTGCAGCCAGTTGTTCCGCAATAGATTTTCCAATTCCTTTGCTGGCTCCGGTAATGAGTGCAAAAGGCATCTGCGTTTATTTAGATTACGCTAACTAGTTCTGAACTTTGGAAGCGAAACGATGGTAAAAAGGTGTTTTACTGTTCTCGTCTTTAGGCATGTATTTACCGGTTATAATGGGTACATACATTACACGGCGACGACTGGCTTCTCCCACATAAGGCGATTGTTGTGCACGATGCCAGATCCGGCCATCATGCACAGTCAGGTCACCGGCATTGATATCAAAACCGATTTCGCGGGCGTCGGGGTTATTGTCTATAAAGTATTTTTTCTTAAAAAGTAATCTTAAAACACCCTGTGTATGCGTTCCGGGAAGAACACGCAAACCACCTGCTTCAAAAGGGCAGGGGTCGAGATGAATACCAACGTTTAACATGGGCATAATCTTCTGTCCGAGAAATAAATCACGCGGGCTGTCCGTATGCCATCCCATCTGGGAAAATTTGCTTTCCGGAGTACGTACATAATGATTCAGGATCAGACCATCTTTTTCATTTTCAGCAATTCTGCCCTCATAAGGTGCCAGCAGTTCGAGCAAGGCCACAAGCCGTGGGTCCTGTAAAAATTCATGAAATGTTGAACTGAATGTCGAAAGAAAGCACAGACGCTGTATAATGGTTTGACCATTGTGGTCCTTTCCAAATTTAAGCGGTACTCCATTGATTTTATCAACGCCTTCATCCAGTAATTTCTTTTCGATCCGGTTTAATTCCTGGATAAAAAAAGCAACGGTTTCAGGCTTCAGAACGTTACGAAATACGATTACCCCATTTTTATGGAAAAAAGCTGCTTGCTCCGGGGTTACCTTATCACCTAAAACGAATTCAGGGCATAGTAATTTTTTCATATCATGGTAGCATTTAAGTCTTTAGCAGGGGAAGTCAGCCGCTTAAAACCCATATTTGAACAGGATGAAATTAACTTAAAAATAATTATGATTTTTTTATTATTGGCAAAATTAATGAATAAAGTCCTATTAACCAGCCTCGTCTTAAATTCTTATTCCCCCACTGTTAATTTCCGAATCTATCTAAACGCTTAAATGAACCCCTTGGTATCCAGATTTTTAATTCTTTAAACTGGCAAATTTCCAGGAATAAGCAATCTGTTCTCTTTTTTTGTAAAAAGCAGGGCCAGCCGGTAAGCAGCATAGGTAAAAACCGGAGCTGCCAAAACGTCGATCGTATAGTGTACATGCTGACCCAGTAAAAATATTCCAAGAAGGACTGAAGCCCCCAGGGTATAAATCCGATCCCATTTCTTCTTCAGACACAAAAAAATCAGAAAAACGGTAGTTGTGTGACCAGAGAAAAAAAGGTCATGGGTTATGTAATGAGCACCATAAAACTGATTTGTTATCGGGTCTGCCAGCGGAATCAGGCCAGCCGGCGGATTCAATGAAATCAGGCCAATACAGGCCATCCTGAGCAAAGTGACGCCGTTATAAGCCCACAAAGTGACGAGCAATATCATAGGGTCCCGATAAATCCTCAGGACAAGCAGTAAACACGAAGACCATATCAGAAAAAATACGGCAACCGAAAAATTATGGGCCGGAATCAGGTCCAGAATAAAATCGGGCAACACGTGACCATTCCGGTTTTCTATCGCATCAAAAAAGAAGGGTAAACTGGCGAGAATACCGGCAAAAACTGCCATTCCGACCCAGAATTTCCACTTAAAAGACGGAATTTTCCATGCATCGGACCATTTTAAGCTTAAAGCAGAAGGCGTAAAGCTTAACGCCTTATTTGGAACATTTTCATCCTGGGAAACCACCTGATATGTTAAATCTGAATCTCTCAAAACAACCAATTTATTTGAAAAATTGATACAAATCAAGGTAAAATACCGGGATTCAGGTATTAATTCACCGATTTTATATCAAAAACAAAAAAAGCTTTGAGCTTTACGCTTTCAGCTTTAAGCTTAGAAATGCCATCTTTTGAAAGCCTCCATGGCTGCATATTTCGTCAGACCCAATTGTGCATACAAATTAGCTGTATTGGCATTCCTGTCCTCGGCTCTTTGCCAGAATTCACGGCTGTCAGAGCCCTGGAAAGGGACCATATCCTTTTGCGACTGATGGATAAAAATACCAAATCGTTTTTTCAGTACCTGATCCGGACTCATGGGGATAGCCATTTCGATTTCGCTGACATCCCATTCCTGCCAGGCACCCTTGTATAACCAAACCCAACAGTCTTTTACCCAGGGTTCGCCAGCATCTTTAAGACGACGCATGGATTCAAATACGACTTCGAGACATACACGATGGGTTCCATGCGGATCGGCCAGATCGCCTGCGCAATAAACCTGGTGGGGTTTGATTTTCTGCAACAGTTCGATCGTAATGGCAATATCTGCTTCGCTCATCGGGTTTTTTTGTATAGTGCCGGTTTCATAAAAAGGAAGATTCATAAAATGGATCCCGGTTTCCGGAATGCCTACATACCGGCATGTGGCACTGGCCTCACTTCGACGGATCAATCCTTTTATACTTCGTATTTCCGGAGAGTCAATGCCGCTTGATTTTTTGTCTTTCAAATATGTTTTGGCATTGGTTAAAATTTCAGTTGATCTTTTATTATCAATACCAAACATAGACTCAAAACCCACGGCAAAATCTATGAAACGGGTCACGAATTCGTCTGTAACAGCTATATTTCCGGAGGTCTGGTAACCGACATGTACTTCATGACCCTGATCATGTAAACGCATAAATGTTCCACCCATGGATATGATATCGTCATCGGGATGTGGTGAAAAAATCAGGCATCTTTTGGGATAGGGAGTCA
>Ga0206851_1104_pt1 | contig 25226 bp, 24 predicted proteins | sample Alteio_BWOrgCont_13_FD_152904 | JGI IMG/M metagenome (GOLD analysis project Ga0206851, IMG submission 152904) | Enriched cells from forest soil in Barre Woods Harvard Forest LTER site, Petersham, Massachusetts, United States -... | ecosystem: Environmental > Terrestrial > Soil > Temperate forest >... | reverse complement strand
CGGAGCAGCAAACCCGCCGCCATGAACGGAAAAAAGATCGACGACCAGCAAATCCGGCAGCTACTTGAGCTCGCCAACTGGGCCCCCTCCCACGGCCTGACCGAACCCTGGCGCTTTATCGTCTATAGCGGCGAAGCCGTCCGCCAATTTTGCCACCAGCATGCCGAACAATACCGACAAACCACGCCATCCGACAAATTCGTCCCCGCCAAATACGAAAAACAAGCCCATAACGGTGACCTCGCCTCCCACCTCATTATCGTCTATATGCAAAGAGGCAGCAACCCCGGTATACCCGCCCTCGAAGAGATCTGCGCCACGGCCGCCGCTGCGGACAATATCCTCCTGGGCGCCGAAGCCCTCGGCATTGCCGTTCTCTGGAGCACCGGAGGCACTGTTTTACAGCCAGTTATGAAGGAATATCTTACTCTTGGCCCCGAGGACACTATTCTGGGCCTTCTCTATCTGGGGTACACGGACGAACCCCGGCGCCCCGGCAAACGCACCCCCATTGCCGAAAAAACCAAATGGGTCACCGACTTATAACCATATTGACCATCCTGATCATCGATCTCGCAGGCGGTCACGCCCGCGCCACCAGGATCACGATCGATTCCATCACCCCGATCAGCCCCACTATCACCGTCGACCCTATCATCTCGACCGACTCCGCCTCCTGCGTCATCCCCTTTACCCGCGTAGGCAACCTCATCCTCATCCAGGCCAAAGCCGACACCACCACCGGCTTCTTCATATTCGACACCGGGGCCCCCGGTCTCGTCCTCAACATAACCTACTTCCGTCACTACCCTACCTCCAACCCGGTGGAAAGCGGCGGCGTCACCGGCGGCACCATGTCCACCCAGACCTCCGTCGACAGCTTTCGCCTCGGCCCCATCAGCTACCACCGCCTCGCAGCCGACCTGATCGACCTCGGCCACATCGAAAACAGCAAAGGCGTAAAGATTTTCGGGCTAATGGGTATTGACCTGTTCGAACGCTTCGAAATAATCATCGATTATACCAACAACCGCCTCTACCTCCATTTGATCACCAAAAAAGAAGCCGCCACCTACCGAAGCCCCCAGCTGCTCGATTCCACCGCCTACACCAGCATACCGATCGACATCCAGGAGCATAAGATGATCGTTTACCTGTTCCTGAAAGGCCGGAAACTGACATTCATCATCGACAGCGGTGCCGAGACCAACGTCCTCGACAGCCGACTGCCGGGGAAGGTATTCGAACAGGTGGAGATCACCCGAAGGGTCACCCTGAACGGCAGCGGCAATCACAGAGTGGAAGCCCTTTATGGCGACCTCAAAGGGCTGCGGATCGGCGATCGCGATATCGGCGCCCTCCCCTTCCTCATCACCAACCTCGAAAGCATGTGCGACGCCTATAACAACTGTCTCGACGGAATGCTGGGTTTCGATTTTCTGTCCCTTCATAAAATTGGGTTTAATTTTGTCACTCGCAAGATGTATATATGGAAATAAGGCGCCTCCTGCTATATGGTCTTTTACTTACCCTGACGGTAAACCCGGCATTCTCACAGGGGGACATGCAGAAGGCTTCCTATACCATCCGGGAAGGCAGAATGTATATCCGGATCATGAAGAAAATCGAAAAAGGCACGCTCGACAAATTCGTCGACAAATTCGACCTCGGCGATCTCGACCTAGGTAGGGCCCTGGCCACAGGACAACTCACCCAACTGACAAAGAACGGTTGGCGCATCGAGATGGATAACAAACAGCAACTTGTCATCAGCAAACAGATCGGCGGTGTCGACCAGCTGGACAATCCGGAGAAACGAATGGCCCTCACAGAAGACCACCCCAACCCCTATGATCTCTTCCCGGCCCGGAACGACAACATCGTCTATGGCTTTGACCGTTTTGACGGCAAATTTCCTTTCGCCATCCACGACTCCCTCGTCACCTTCTTCCTGAAAGGCCACAGCAACGCCCGCGAAGTGCTGCTCGCCGCCAGCTTTACCAACTGGCAATATGGCGCTCTCCAAATGACCCGCACCGATAGCGGCTGGATCTCCATCGTTCGGCTTGGCCCTGGAAAATACTGGTATAAATTTATCATCGACGGCGGCTGGACGATCGATCCGGATAATGACCTCGACGAGCACGACCCGCACGGCAACGACAATTCCGTTTTTTACAAACCAAATGTCGTCTTCACGCTCGCCGGTCACACGGACAACAAAGATGCCTTTCTCACCGGCAGCTTCAACGGTTGGAATCCCGGGGAACTACCCATGCAGCGGACCCCGACCGGCTGGACCATCCCACTGTATCTCGCCGAAGGTACCTATACGTACAAATTCGTGGTCGACGGTAAATGGATGGAAGACCTGGCGAACAACCATCGCGCCCCGGATGGACACCAAGGATTTAATTCCATCTTCCGCCTCGGCAGTCCTCACCTGTTTACGCTTAAAGGGTACAACACCGCGAAGACTGTCATGCTTGCCGGCAGCTTCAACAACTGGCGAACCGATGAATGGTATATGCACAAGACCGCCTATGGCTGGGAACTACCCTATACCCTCGGTCCCGGCAACTACGAGTACCGGTTCATCGTCGACGGCAAATGGATCGACGATCCCGCGAACCCCCTCTTTGTTTATAAACGGGCGAACCATGTGACCAATGCCTTCCTGATCATCCAACCAAACTATACCTTCCGTCTGAAAGGCTATCCCGATGCCAAAGTCGTCTGTCTGGCCGGCGATTTCAATGACTGGACCCCCAACGCTTTGAAGATGACACGGGTAGGCGACGCCTGGACCTTCAATGTCCACCTTTCCGTCGGTAAACACCTCTACAAATTCATGGTCGACGGTCACTGGATCAAAGACCCCGACAATCCCCTATGGGAGGAAAATGACAACTCCGTCATCTGGATGGAGGAAAGATGAGAGATTTCGGGCATTAAAATAGGGAGCCCTCCCTATATCGCACAGCCGAAAAAAGGATTGTTTTGTCTCATCGAATCCATTTTTCACTTTTTAAACCATATTGACATGCAACGAATCGCCATTGCCGCAACGGTCCTCATCGCGGCCACCGTTCTTTCCTTCCGGCTCGCCGCCCAGACATCCCAAACAGCCCAGACATCCCAGGCAACCGCACCGGACAGCACCCAGCTCTACATCGACGTCCACCATCTCGGCCCCGGCAAAGTCACCGCCGCCGCCGTCGCTGCCGCCCACCAGAAAGACCTTGCCGCCGAGAAGAAGTACAACGTCCAATTCATTAGGTATTGGGTCGACGTGGACAAGGGCGATATCTATTGCCTCTCCTCCGCCCCCGACCCTCAGGCCATCCGGTCAACCCACGCCGAAGCCCACGGCCTCCTGCCGGACCAGATCTACAAAGTGAGCCAGGGTCAGGCAGCCATGATAAAAGGGAACAATAACCTCTACCTCGATATCCATGAGTTGGGGGCCGGTAATGTCACCGCAGCCGCCGTTGCTGCCGCCCACCAAAAAGACCTCGCCGTCGAGCAGAAATATGGAGTGAATTTTATTAACTATTGGGTGGACGAGAAGAGCGGAACCGTGCTCTGCCTCTCTCAGGCGCCCGACTCCGCCGCCGTCATCAATACCCACCGGGAAGCGCATGGGCTGATCCCGGTTTCCGTCGTCAAAGTTCAACAGGGGCAATAAGGCTGATCCGACATAAAAATGACAAAGGCCACCCTCCCTCGGGCAGGGCGTGCCTTTTTATCGTTGCGTCAACAAGGAATAACAGGATAAGATCACACCGAGACCAAATCCCACACCCAGCGCCCACTTCCTGACCACCGGTTCAACACCAAAGAATTCGGCCGCGGCCCGCCGCCAGAGGAAAGCAACCACCGCCAAATTGAACAAGGCCGAATATAAGTCCGGCATGGCGTTGACACCGATCAACCTAAATTTCAACATCTCAACGAAGAAGGTTAGATTAATAAAAAACATCATCGTATTTGCAGCCGCCATCAGGATCCAACCCCATCTGCGTTTTTGAATGATTAACACGAAGAGCAGGGCATCTTGCGCCAGGATCACCCCATTATAGACAAAATCCTCAAGACCCAACCCCAACATCTGCTGCGTTTGGATAAAGTACCGGACAACCCGGTAAAGATCCCGTGCACACCACAACCCATATACCACGAGAAAGATCCGATACCATTTCTCTGGCTGCGATTCCGCCGACGGCCGCGTTAGCGGCTGCACCCCATCCGCCGCCTGATCGCTGAAGGATACTTTTCTTTCCTGCAACAGTTGCTCCGCCGCCAGCACCGCCGCTGACTCATAATGATCCTTCTCCCGGACAATATTGATCAGGTCCGCCGTGGAATACTGGTTGTACCGGTCATAATACTTGAGCTGGTCCATGACTTTAATTTACAACAAAACACCCTTATTTCGCAACCACCCCATACCCTATATCCTCACTAACCCCGAACCACCCCATACCGGAACCCCACGGCCTGGTTCGCAAACTTTTTCATTTCCCGCACCTCCAGCCAGACCCTCTCATCCAGCATGCTAATGAACGGTCGCCCTTTGCCCAGGATGACCGGCTGGATCGTCATCACCACCTCGTCAACCAACCCCGCCTGAAATAACGTCATCATCAGCTTCGGCCCCGCCAGCATCAGATCCGCCTTAGCCTCCTGTTTGATCCGCCCGATCTCTTCGACTACATTGTCCCCTACCACCCGCGTATTCTTCCAGGCGATCGAATTCAGCGTCGTAGTCACCACCACCTTCCTCGTCTCATTCACCCACTCCGCATACTCCACGATCCATCCCGGCCACTTCGCCGGATCCTTCAGCACATCAGGCCAAAATGGATCCATCCATTCATACGTTTTTCGCCCATAAATTATCCCCTCGCACCCCAGACATATCCCGTGGACATAGTCGGCGACCTCCCCATCCATCCGGATCCAATTGATCTGCCCATCCGGATCGGCCATATACCCATCCAGAGACATATGACCCAATGCAATTATTTTACCCATGTTCCATTTTTTACCACGTATCCGTCCTGAACGGCGCCACCGGCAACCCCTCCTTACTAAACACATTCCCAATCCCCGCATTGCTGAACTGATACCGTACCGCCACCGGTTTCTTCACCTCCTTCGACCATACCATGATCGAATTCCCTTCTATCTTTCCCTCCGCCGGATAAAAGACCCGATCATCCCCTGCCACTTCCAATGTCTCCACGTCCTTCCCCTTAACGACTAACCCATTCGGCGCATCGACAAAACTGAGGGTCAGTCTGTCCCCCTTTATCTCCATATTTTCAAATTGCGGATTCTTATAGAACAACCCTGGCCATTTGTACGTCTCCGCCAACGCCCAGTTCGCCAGCCGCAACCCGACCTCATGCTTATCCTTCGGATGGATATTCGTCGTATCGCCCGTTATATCGCTGATGACCACCATCCCCGTATTCCCGAGATTCTGCACCGCAGCCTCCTGCTCCCGCAACCAGGCGCCCTGATCCTTCGTCCCATAATCGAACGGCGCGATCTGCACATAGTAAAAAGGAAAACGCGTACCCCAGGCTTGCCGCCATGCCCCGATCATCGTCGTCAGCAGCTTCGCATACGTGTCAGACGCCACCACATTGGACTCTCCCTGATACCACAACGCCCCCGCCATACTGAACCGGGTGAGCGGCGCGATCATCGCATTGTAACAATAACCGGGAAGATAAGGCCAGCCTTTCTGCGGGACCTCCTTGTCCTCCCCCGCCTTCAATACCGGGTCACCCGTCACCAGCTCAGCCGGCGTCCAATCTTCTGCGTTCGTACCGCCCCAGGCAGCTTCTATCAACCCGATCGGCACATGGAGCTCCTTATTGAGTTTTTTTCCGAAGAAATACCCAACCGCGCTAAATGTCTTCAGCTCATTCGAATCGCAGGCCGCCCAACTCCCCGGACAGTCATCCTGGACAGTCATCGCTGTCGTCCGCGGTACGTGGAAGAACCGGATACGATCGTTCGCACAGTCAGACAGCTCCGCCTGCACATCCGGCAAGCCCCAGGTCTCGCACATTTCCATATTGGACTGGCCCGAACAGATCCACACCTCCCCGATCAGCACGTTTTTCAGCGTAATCGTATTCGAACCCCTGATCCCGATCGTATACGGACCACCCGCACCCGGTGTCGCCACCGCAAGCACCCAATGACCATCCCGCGTCCCTACCACCGAATCGGTGACCCCGCTCCACGAAGGCGTTACGAAAATCTTCTCCCCGGCATCGCACCAACCCCACAGCTTAGCTGTAGCATGTTGTTCCAGGACCATATTATCGGCAAGGACCGCCGGCAGCCGGACATTCGCGAAGGACGCCCCACCGCACAGCAGCAGCACAGGCAGCAACCAGTTTCGTTTCATCGAAGGAAGTTACCAAATATTTATTATCATTCGATAAATTGCAGGCTCCTATGGGATCGGTTACACATAACCCGGCTTTCGAACTGGCGGTACAATTTGTCAATCAGACCTCCCGCTCCGTCTTTTTAACCGGAAAAGCAGGGACCGGGAAAACAACTTTTCTGAAATTCATCCGCGACAACACCTTCAAGAAGCTGGCGATCACCGCACCCACCGGCGTCGCCGCGATCAATGCGGGGGGGACAACCCTCCACTCCTTTTTTCAACTGCCCTTCGGGCCTTTCCTTCCCGCCCCACAGCCTTACTTCTCCACGCCGCCGGCGGGCGGCATCGCCTGCTCTGACCCAAATAGCCTGTTGCGTAATATCCGTTTGAGCGCCGCCCGGCGCGAATTGCTGCAGGAACTGGAATTGCTGATCATCGACGAGATCAGCATGGTCCGCGCAGATACGCTTGATGCCATCGATACCATCCTCCGCCATTTCCGCGGACAACCCTTGCTCCCTTTCGGCGGATTGCAGATGCTCTATATCGGCGACCTCTTTCAGCTGCCGCCCGTCGTTAAAGACGATGAATGGGAGCTGCTGAAGCAGCATTATGCCAGCCCATTCTTCTTCGATTCCAAAGTTTTCGCCCAGGCGCGGCCCGCCTGTCTCGAGCTGAAGAAGATCTATCGGCAGAACGAAGCCCGCTTCATCGACCTGCTCAACAACATTCGCGGCAACCGCGTTGCCGATGAGGATCTCGCCACCCTGGAAGATTATTATCAACCCGACTTCGTCACCCGTGAGTCGGAGAATAATATTATCCTTACCTCCCACAATGCCAAAGCCGATCAGACCAACCGGCGGGAGCTCGACCAGCTCCCGGGACGGATTCACACCTACAATGCCTCCGTCACCGGCGAATTCAGCGACAAGGCCTATCCTGCCGAACAGACCCTGACGCTGAAGGAAGGCGCCCAGGTCATGCTGATCAAAAATGATAAAGGCGAGACCCGGCGCTATTACAATGGAAAGATCGGCACCATCGTTCGCCTCTCCTCCGACCGGATCACCCTCCGGTTCCCCGACGAACCCGACGAGCTGGTCCTCGAAAAAGAGATTTGGAAAAATATCCGCTACAACTACGACAAGGAGAAAGACCGGGTCGAAGAAGAAGAGCTGGGCAGCTTTTCCCAATATCCGATCCGGCTGGCCTGGGCTATCACTATCCACAAAAGCCAGGGCCTTACGTTTAAAAAAGCCGTGATCGACGCCGCCGAGTCCTTTGCCCCCGGCCAGGTTTATGTCGCGCTGAGCCGCCTTACCTCCCTCGATGGTCTGACGCTCAAATCCCGCATCAACCCCTGGTCCATCCGGACAGATGCGCGGGTCGCCGGATTTATGGAGAACAATCCGTCAAACGAGATCGTCGAACTGCAACTGGAAGCGGGTCAGCGCACTTTCATCAGCGACACCCTCCTCAAAGCCTTCGACTGGACACGCCTAACCGAACAGCTGCAGGATCACGATGACGACTATGCGCAACCTGCCATCTCCATGCGGGACACGGCCAGACGATTTGTTCAGCAGCTTGAACAGCTCCTTCCCGACGCTGAAGCTGACAACTACCAACGCTTACAGCAACGCACGGAGGCGGCGGCAGCCTGGTTTATCCGGCAGCTCGACGACCAGCTGCTATCGCCAATCACAAATCGCATCGAAGAAGTAAGATCGCAGAAGAGAAAGAAGAAGTACTGCCAGGAGCTGATGACCCTGAAGATGACCATCACGCGCAAAAGACAACAGCTGGAAGATGCCCTGCAGCTGATTATAGGGCTCCGGGAAGGGATCAGCACCACCCGCGTGCTTACCAGCCTTGAGAAAGGGCGCCGATCGAGATCGTCCCCTGAGCCGTCAACCGACGAACCCGGCTTCGCCGATGCCCGGCCCGGCGCCGCCCCCGCTGCCAGACCCGAAAAAGGCAGTACCCGCCGCATCAGCCTCCGGCTCTATAAGGAAGGAACCCCCATCCCCGAGATTGCCGCCCGCCGCAACCTGACCACGAGCACCATCGAAGGCCATCTCGCCTCTTTTATTCCAACCGGCGAGATCGATATCAAGGAATTAGTGCCTGAACATAAGCTCGCGCCAATCCTGACCGTCATCCGCGAGATCGGCGGCTCCAACCTCGGTCCCATGAAAAGCCGGCTTGGCAACGACTACTCCTTCAGCGAGATCAGGGCTGTACTCCACTACTCCAAACAGCTTCCAACCCAACCTTAATCATGAAAATCCTCCCCCTGACCTATCTGTCCACCCACTGCTATCTGCTCATCACAGCCAGGACATCCTTATTGGTAGACGCCGGCTGGCCCGGCACCCTCGGAAAATTCCTCCACCTCCTTCGCAGTACCGATATCAGGCCGGAAACCATCACCCACTTCTTTGTCACCCACTATCACCCCGATCATGCAGGCCTCACCCAGGAATTCCAGGACCTCGGCATCCGGCTCATCGTCCTCAGCGAGCAATTGCACGCCGTCCCCCTGCTTAAACAATGGATCAAACCCGGAACCGGTTGGAAAGAGATCCGCATTTCAAAGGAAACGATTGTTCTGGGTGCCGCCGACAGCAAGCCGCTTCTCCAATCTCTTGGGCTCAACGGCCGGTTCGTTCACACCCCCGGCCACAGCGACGACAGCATCAGCCTCGCGCTCGACAGCGGCGAAGCCTTTATCGGCGACCTGCCCGTCCCCGGCTATCCCACCGGCGACAACAAGGATATCCCCGCGAGCTACGCCGCCCTGAAAGCCCTCGGCGTTCATACGCTCTACCCCAGCCACGGCCCGAGCCCAATTCCGCTCGAACCCTGAGCCGCGATTCAACCCAGTCCTCACTCCGTTCGCAGGCTTTTGACCGGATTAGCCACCGCAACCCGGATCGCCTGGAAGCTCACCGTCGCCAGCGCGATCATAAGCGCCATCGCCCCCGCCATCACAAACACCCACCACTGAAGACTGATCTGATACGCAAAGTTCTGCAGCCACTTATGCATCGCCCACCCCGCCAATGGCGTCGCCACTACAAATGCCACCAACACCAGCACCAGGAAGTCTTTCGACAGCAAGGTAAACAACGTTCCCGCCTTCGCGCCTAGTACCTTCCTGATACCGAATTCCTTTGTGCGCTGCTCCGCAGTGAACATCGCGAGCCCCAGCAAACCCAGACAGGAAATAAAGATCGCCAACCCGGCAAAACAATTCGCCAGCCCGTGTACCACCTCCTCGCTCTTATACAAATTCCGGTACTGCTCATCCGCGAATTGATAAGTAAAGGGAAAGCTCGGATTGAGCTGCCGGCAAAGCGCCTCCAACCCCTTCAACGCCGCCTTCGTTTGCCCCGCCTTCGTCCTTACGATCGCATTACCCCATTTCTCTTTTTCCCCATAAAAGATGATCAACGGCCGGATCGGCTCATGCAGGGAATTGAAATGAAAATTCCGGACCACGCCAATGATCGTCCCTTTCTTGCCCCAGAAGGTCAGCCGTTGCCCGATCGGATCTTTATAGGCAATCCGCTTGGCTGCCTCTTCATTCAACAGATAACCTACCGTATCCGTCCCATACGCCGGCGAAAACTCCCGGCCTTCCTTCAATTGCAGCCCCATCGTCTTCACAAAATCATAGCCGGCTGACGTATTCGTAAACATGATCGTGTTATTGGGGTCCTTCCCGTCCCAGTCCACCCCCAGGGTCCCATTCTCGATATTTGTCGGCGACTGCGACGCGCGGCTGACCGCTCCCACCCCGGGCAGGAGCAGCGCCTCCTCCCTGAATACGTTGTATTTATCGACCAGATCACCATCCAGCGGAATATAGACCAGATTTTCCCGGTTATATCCCAGGTTGACCGACTGCACGTAGTCCACCTGCTCAGACACCACTATCGTTCCGATGATGAGCACAATCGACAACATGAACTGAAAGACCACCAGCCCCCGCCTAAACCACGCCGTCGCCGGGCTGAACCGCAATGTCCCCTTCAACACGCGGATCGGCTGGAAAGAGGAAAGGAATAGCGCCGGATAGCTCCCCGAGATCAAGCCCGTCACGATCACGAGCCCCGTCAGGCTCAGCCAGAAGGAAGCCGAAGCATAAGGAAATACGATCCCCTTCCCGGTGAGCTGATTGAACGCCGGCAACGCCAGCAGTACGATCCCCAACGCAAGCACGACCGAGATCATCGCCAGCAACACCGCCTCACTCATAAACTGACGGATCAGCGCCGGCCGCACCGCCCCCACCACCTTCCGGATCCCGATCTCCTTCGCCCGTTTCACCGACCGCGCCGTCGTCAGGTTCATGAAGTTGATACAGGCGATACAAAGGATGAAAATCGCCACAAGACTAAACAGCCGCACATACTCGATCCGCCCGCCCTCGATCTTGCCATTCACGATCTGCGAATGGAGATACATATCTCCGAACCGCTGGATCCCGAGCTCGATATAAAAGCTCTTGGAAAAAAATTTGTTGTACTTGGCAAGGAGATGCGTGATCTGCCGGTCAAATGCGGCCGCATCAGCATCCTTTCTCAGCAGGACGTACGTATGCGGTCCATTATTGCCCCAATCCTTTGCCCACGTATCGTCGTCGTTTAGGTAAGCATACCAGTTGATAATGAAATCGAACTTTTCGGAAGTGACCGACGGCAGGTCCTCAAACACCGCCGTAACCTTCAGATCGCGCCGGTTCTCTTTGCGGATCGTCTTCCCGATCGCGGCCCCCGGACTGCCGAAGAAGGCCACCGCCATCTTCCGGCTGATCGCCATGCTTACCGGCGCCGCAAGCGCCGATTCCGCTTTCCCTTCCAGCAGTGGATAGCTGAACATCCGGAAGAAATCAGCCCCTGCAAAGGCCCCATCCTCTTTTAGGATCTTATCCCCTACCTGGAAGGTCATCCGCTCCCCGCCGCTGAATCCCGACGACATCTCCACCTCTGGTAAAACTTTCTTCATTTCATCCGGCAGGACCCCAGGCGTAAAATGCCCTGATTCGATCTTCCCGTCGTAATACTGCCGCTCATAGACACTATACAGCCTGTTACCCTTTGCGTGGAAATTGTCCACCGCCTCTTCATCCCTGATCCACAACAGGATAAGCAGACTGCAGGCCATCCCGATCGCCAGCCCGAAAATGTTCAAAAAGCTATACCCCTTTTGCCTCCAAAGACTCCGAAAGGCAACCTTGAAGAAATTCTTGATCATGAGAACAGTTTGTGATACTTACTGGACGCGCGAAAGGAAGAAATGTTGCAGCAAGTCCCGCTTCCCTGCCAGCCGTTTTAACATTTGTATAACATCTATTTCATCGTAGAGATATAACTATTGCGTTTCCAAATAGTCAAACCACCTACCTAAAATAATAATATGAGACGTATTTCCTCCGTAATCCTTGGTATTCTTGGCTCAACCCTACTCTTCAGCTGCAGCGCCTCCCGTAAGAACTTCGTTCCATTCACCCGGGATCTCAAAGCCAAACTCGAAAAGGAGAACATCGACCTCCGCAACGTCCAATTCTATGTTGACGAGAAATTGATCCTCTCCCGCAACCTTGGTGACACGAAGGTGGAAGTGAAATCCGGCATGGTGAAGCTCGAAAATGGCCATTATACGAATGACGTCATCATCCCCGCCTTTACCCCCGGCATCTGCGACGCCACGGAAAACGACAAGCTCATGATCAGCTTTGAGAAAGGAAATAATAACCTGGCCTTCGGACCCGGCAGCGGCTATACCTTCAACGAATTTGTGCTTTATGGCACCGAGTGGAAGAACGGCACCGCCGCCGTGACCTACGATTCCAATCAGTTCCGCGCACGCTGCGGCACCTGCTCAGACGTCGCCTCCGCGACCCTGGTTATCCGCAAAAGTGAATTGGACAAGATGGAAAAGAAGGTCAGAACGCTGAAAGGCAGAACAGTCTCCGACGCGAAATAACCTGTCGGAGCCCCCTTACCGGACCGCTTCCGCGGGGCCGATATCGGCGCTCCCGTTATTCAGTTCGTTGATGATGTCTATCCGCCCGTCAACTACCGTCAGCACCTTGATGTGAGCCGGATTCAAAATCTGGAGGACGTAGAAGGTCTTCTGACCATCATTGACCTCTGTCAGGACATTTAATTTGTAATCCGGAAATCTCCGGTGTACAGCCCACATCAAATCCCGCGGAAGGTCTCGGGGAAGATCTTTTGCATCATAAGACGCCATGGAGCTCGTGAACATACCATGCTGATCATAGTAGGCAGTCTCACGATGCTGATCCAATAGGAACGAAACCTGGTAGCCCTGGTTGTACTTGAACCAGTATTCCCCCGTCTGGACCTCTGGGAACCGCCGGTGGAACCGTCGGTAAGCCTTGGCACTCAGCTCGTTGATCGGCACGTTGCTGAAGAAGTTATTCCCGGGGTCGCTGTATCTGGCCGCATCATCCCCCATAATTACCTGTCCCTGGGCCCCCTGCCCACCGGCAACCACCGGCTCCGGCCGGCCTTCACCCCCCTGCTGAGCAGCCACGAGAAGCGGAAACGCAAAAACCCCCATAAATAGGGGGCGGATTATACGAGAATTCATAGCGTGAAACGTTTATCTAGTAATCCCGTCGAAGATCGGCGGTCTACTAAAGTTAACAATTACTTAATACGCGAGCAAAAAAAACTTGCCGTACCTTGAACGATTTTTTTCTACGGCTTAGTATCGCGGGTCAAAAATTCCCGATCTTTCGGTTCTGATTTTTTAAACCTATGCCCGCAAGACGAACGCCCCGACTCCTCGCCGGATACACGCATCACAACAAGGTCCGCCTCGTCCACGGCGGCGCCGATTATTTCTCCACGCTGGTACAGCTGATCGACCAGGCAGCGAACACCATTCACCTCCAGACCTACATCTTCGACGACGACGAGACCGGTCAGCTCGTCTCCGCCGCTCTACTCCGCGCCGCGGCCCGGCAGGTCCGTATCTTCATTCTCCTCGATGGCTACGCCTCCCAGCACCTCCCCCATGAGATCATCGGCGAATGGAAAGCCGCCGGCATCCACTTCCGCTGGTTCTGGCCCCTGTTCAAAAGCCGTCACTTCTATCTCGGCCGGCGCATGCATCACAAAGTCTTCGTCGCAGACGCCTCCTTCGGCATGGCGGGGGGAGTCAACATCAGCGACCGCTACAATGACATTGGCGGCCAGCCGGCCTGGCTCGACCGGGCGCTTCTCGTGGAAGGTCAGGCTGCCCTGAAGCTCCACATTGTTTGCCGCGACATGTGGACCAAGGCCTATTGGAAGCTCGACCGGCCGCGCAAGGACAATAGCTTCCCCCGCCTCCCCGGAATCATCCCCGACGAGGAATGCCTCGTGCGCGTCCGCCGTAACGACTGGGTCCAGGGCCTGAACGAGATCTCCCGCAGCTACGTCGAAATGTTCCGCCAGGCCCGCTCCCATGTCATCGTACTGTCCGCCTACTTTATGCCCGGCTCCATCCTCCGCAAACAGATGGCACAGGCCGCCCGCCGGGGCGTGGGCATCCGCATCATCGTCGGCGCCGTCTCCGACGTGAAGATTGCCCGCCTCTCCGAACAATACATGTACCGCTGGCTTTTCCGCAACGGGATCGAAGTCTATGAATACCAGGGAACCGTCCTGCACGGCAAAATGGCCGCCTACGACGGAGTGTGGATGACCAACGGGTCCTATAATGTTAACCGGATCAGCGCATACGCCAGCGTAGAGCTCAACATGGACGTACGCAACAACGAATTCGCGGCCTGCGTGGAGGCAGACCTCGACGCGATTATCCGCGATCATTGCGTCCGCATCGATCCTGCGAATTATTTTCGCCATCACCACTGGCTCCGGCGTCTCCAACAATGGGCCGCCTACGAGACCATCCGCATCATTTTCTTTCTTTTCACCTTCTATTTCAAACAGGAAAAAGAGTCCCAACATCGCTAGTCGCACCATGGCAGCCGCGCCCTTATCCCATCCGCTCAAGCACCCGCGTATCTCCGTTAGCCAGTCCGGCAATCACGATATCCGCCATATCGATAAAAAAACCATCTTCCATCACTCCCGTAATTCCGCTTACTTTCTCGTGAAGCCGCGCTGGATCGGAAACCAAACCGAACGAAGTATCCAGAATATAATGTTGATTATCCGTCAAAAACGGCACATCCCCCGCCATCCTCATCCGCGGCGCCCCACCCAGCTCCTCCAACCTTCGAAAGGTGAGCTCCCAGCCAAAAGGTGCCACCTCCACCGGCAGTGGAAACTTCCCCAGCAGGCGCACCAGCTTGCTTTCATCCACTATAATTATGTAGAACTGCGTCGCCGACGCCACAATCTTCTCCCGCAGCAACGCGCCCCCTCCACCCTTGATCAAATTCAGCCCCTCGTCCACCTCATCCGCGCCATCGATAGTAATGTCCAGATGGTCGATCTCCGAGAAGGGAACGATCGGGATCCCAAGTTCCAACGCCAGACTCTCCGACTGGACCGACGTAGCGATGGCCCGCACCGATAGCCCGTTTTTCACCTGTTCTCCAATGCCCTGGATTGCCCAATACGCCGTCGACCCGGTCCCCAGCCCAAGCGTCATCCCGCCGCGGATATAGCTGACAGCCTTCGCCGCCGCCAACTTCTTGCCTTGCACCGCCGAATTCTCCATAACTGATTATTAAGTATTTAGTCCACCAAGTTAGTGTTTTTGTTAATTTCCTGGCGACCCTGGTATGAAATATACCCCGATTGCCTTAACTTTACACCGTCAGTCATTGAAACAGTCATGAACCCGGTAATTGCACATAGGAAATGTTGTTGCTGTTGTTGTAGCCGATCCAAGGTTATTGGGTGGAGGATGACCTCTTTAAGCTGACACAAAACTGCTAACAAGCAATAGACATAGTTGAAGCTCCACCAAAAGTGGAGCTTTTATATTTTATTATCACTTATGACAACAACAACCTCCTTTCCTGCCAACCCCGCCCTCCTCACCGGCGTAAGAGCCCTGGGCGACGAGATCGGACATACTCCCCTCTACCATCTTACCCGCCTCTTCCGCCGACCAGGGATCGAGATTTACGCCAAACAAGAATGGCTTCAACTATCGGGAAGCGTTAAAGCCCGCGCCGCCTACAATATTATCCGCCACGCCATCGAGAAGGGATATCTCGACGGCCGCCGGACGCTCCTCGACGCCACCAGCGGTAACACCGGGATCGCCTACGCCCATATCGCCAAACGTCTCAATATCCCCGTCGCCCTTTGTCTGCCGGAGAACGCCTCCCAGGAACGCAAGGACATCCTCCGGTCCCTGGGCGTCAACCTCATCCTTACTTCCCGGTTCGAAGGCACCGACGGCGCGCAGCAGGTTGCCAGGTCCCTCGCCGCCGAAGACCCCGATCAATATTATTATGCCGACCAGTACAAGAATGATTTCAACTGGCTCGCCCACTATCACGGCACCGCTCCCGAGATATTCGCCGAATTGCCGGGGATAACTCACTTCGTCGCCGGACTGGGAACCACCGGGACCTTCGTCGGGACCGGCCGAAAACTCCGGGAACTCCAACCTTTCGTCCGCCTGATCTCCCTCCAGCCGGACAATGCCCTTCACGGCCTTGAAGGTTGGAAACACCTCGAGACCGCCGTCGTCCCGGGGATCTATGACCCTTGCGTGGCAGACGCCAACGAAGAGGTTAGCACCGATGAAGCCTACGCGATGATCCGGCAGGCCTGGCAAACCGAAGGGCTCCTGCTCAGCCCATCCGCCGCCGCCAATCTGGCCGGTACCATCCGCGTCGCGGAAAGACTGGACCACGGAACAATCGTGACTATCCTGCCCGATAACGCCGACAAATACAGTGAAGTGATCAAAAAATTATTATAAACCATATTCAACACAGCAATATGATCATCATCGAACCCACGGTTAAACAACTTCTCATCGACGACGCTCTCGATACCTTCCCCGATGAATGCTGCGGATTCCTTTTCGGCCGGGAAGAACATGACGGGACCCGTATCGTCGTTGATATCCTCGTCGTCGACAACTCCAAGGCCGGGGACAAAACCCGCCGGTTCGAAATCTCCCCCCTCGACTACATGACCGCTGAGCAACACGCCCTCAACCACGACTGGACCTTGCTCGGCATCTACCATAGCCATCCCAAACATCCGGCCATCCCGTCGGAGCACGACCGCGTCGCCGCACAACCTTATTTTTCCTATGTGATCATTTCTATTCCTGACAAAATGGACCGAGCATCGATCCATTTTCGCTCCTGGTTGTTAAATAACAACCGGCAATTCGAAGAAGAAAAAATATCCGATTATAAACTTGTATAAAAGCACAAAAAGCATGGCAACAGTCATCATTCCCACACCTTTAAGGAAATTTACCAACAATACAGCCCGCCTCCAGGTTGGCGCTGGGACGATTCACAGTACCGTAGAAGAGCTGACCCGCAACTTCCCCGATCTCAGGAAACACCTGCTCGACGAAGGCGGCAAAATCCGGTCCTATGTCAATATCTTTATCGGCAACGACGATATCCGCGACCTCCAACACGAAAAGACGCCCGTCAAAGACGACACCGTCATCAGTATCGTCCCAGCCATCGCGGGGGGCACCGGAGGCGCCGCCTCCGCCTTCTCCAAAGAAGAGCTCGCGCGCTACAACCGCCACATCATCATCCCCGGATTCGGCCTCGAAGCCCAGCAAAAACTCAAATCCGCCAAAGTCCTTGTCATCGGTTCCGGCGGCCTCGGCAGCCCCGTCCTCCTCTACCTCGCCGCCGCCGGCGTCGGTACCATCGGCATCGTAGACTTCGACGTCGTTGACGACAGCAACCTCCAGCGCCAAGTGCTCTTCGGCGTAAACGAGATCGGCAAACCCAAAGTGGAAGCCGCCCGCCGCAGACTCGAAACCCTCAATCCCTATATCAGGCTCAATATCTACAACACCCATCTCAACTCACAGAACGCGCTCGATATCCTCAAAGAGTATGACGTGATCGCCGACGGGACCGACAACTTCCCGACCCGTTATCTCGTTAACGACGCCTCCGTCCTGCTCGGTAAACCCAACGTCTACGCCTCGATCTTCCAGTTCGAAGGCCAGGTTTCCGTGTTCAACTACCGCAACGCGAACGGCGAACTCGGTCCCAACTACCGCGACCTGTATCCCACTCCGCCGCCCCCCGGCCTCGTTCCCTCCTGCGCCGAAGGCGGCGTGCTCGGCGTCCTGCCCGGGATCATCGGCAGCCTCCAGGCCCTCGAAGTCATCAAGGTCATCACCGGCGTGGGGGAAACTCTCTCCGGCCGTTTCTATATTTTCGACGCACTTGACTTCCAAAGCCGGACCTTCACCATCCGCCGCCGCGAAGACAACCCGATCAACGGCAAGAACCCGACGATCACCGCCCTCATCGATTACGAACAATTCTGCGGCATGCGCGCCGTCGAAGAAGCACCGTTGAAGGAGATCACCGCAAAACAACTCTATGACTGGCAGGTAAGAGGAGAGAAATTCCAGCTGATCGATGTCCGCGAACCGCATGAATTTGACATCGTCAACATCGGCGGCGAACTGATCCCTCTCGGCACCGTCAGCAACAATAGCGACCGCATCGCTCGCGATCAAAATGTCGTCATCCATTGCAAAATGGGCGGCCGCAGCGCAAAAGCCATCCGCGAGCTGCAGGAGAAATTCGGGTTTACTAACCTCTACAACCTCAAAGGCGGTATCCTCAGCTATATCGACGAAGTACAACCGGAATTGACAAAATATTAATAATTGAGCAGCACCCCCAGCGCCTCCTTCACCTTGGAGGCGTTGGGCAACATCGCCGCCTCCAATCCCGCATTCATCGGCACCGCCGGCAGATCCAACGCCCCCAACATTTCCACCGGCGCATCCAGCGAAACCCAGCAATTCCGGCTGATCCGCCCCGCCAGCGCCTCCGCAAAAGAATTCAACTGTTGCTCCTCCGTCAGCACCAGACATTTGCCGTGCCGCCGGACCGTCGAAAAGACCAGCTCCTCATCCAGTGGATACAAAGTCCGCAGATCGACAATCTCCACCTGCCCGGCCAACGACCCCGCCGCGGCAGCCAGCGCCCAATATACGCCCATTCCATACGTGATCACACAAACGCTCTCCCCGGCCGCCACCCGCTCCTCATCCGCAAAAAGCACCACATTCCCCTTTCCCAAAGGCAGAATATAATCCCGCGCCGGCTCGATCGTCTTCGCTCCCTCCGTCCCCGGCACCTTGCTCCAGTACAGCCCCTTATGCTCCAGCATCACGACAGGGTTAGGGTCCAGGAACGCCGCCTTCATTAACCCCTTCATGTCCGCCGCATTCGACGGATACGCCACCTTGATGCCCTTGATCGACAGGAGCGTTGTCTCGATACTCCCGGAATGATAGGGGCCGCCTCCGCCATAAGCCCCGATCGGGACGCGAATAACCGTCTGCACCGGGAACTTCCCCATCGACAGATAACAGGACTTCGAGACCTCCGTCACCAGTTGATTCAATCCCGGATAAATATAGTCGGCAAACTGGACCTCAACGATCGGCCTGGCTCCCACCGCACTCATCCCTACCGTCGAACCGATTATATACGCTTCCTGTATAGCGGTATTGAACACGCGATGATCCCCGAACTGCTCCGCCAGCGTAGCTGCCTCACGGAAAACCCCGCCCAGCCGCCGCCCCACATCCTGCCCATATAGCAAGGCTTCCGGATACTCCTCCATCAACTCCCGGATCGCAAACAAAGCTGCATCAACCATAATGACCTTCTCCCCGTCCGAAGGGGCCCGATCCCCCGATTCCTCAACCACCGGCGTCGGCAAAAACACGTACTCCGACACGCTCGTCGCTTCCGGCTCCGCCGCATCCACCGCCTTCCGGAACTGCTCCCCGACAACCATCGACATCTCCCGCTCGATCGCCTCCAGTTGCTCCTCCCCGGCCCCCCGATACAGCAGCTGCGCCCGCAGCCGCGCCACCGGGTCCCTTGCCGCATGCTCCGCCAAATCGGCCGCATCGCGGTAGAACTCCCGACGCACTCCGCTAGTATGGTGGCCAAGCAACGGCACCTGCGCCTCCACCAGGAAAGGCCCGCCGCCCATCCGAACTTCTTCGATCAACCGCCCCATCGTCTCATAGCAGCCCGGGAAATCACTCCCGTCGATCCTTAACCGCCCCATCCCCTTGAACCCCGCCGCATATTCATACGAATCCATCGCCCGCGCCTCTTCCGCCCGCACGCTGATCCCCCAATTATTATCCTGCACCAGATAGATAACCGGTAATTTCTTAAGCACCGCAACCTGGAAAGCTTCGCTCACCTCACCCTCCGTCACGCTCGCGTCCCCCAGCGAACATACGACCACGGGAGACTCACCTGAAGAACCCCGGACCAGCAGCGGCGACCCAATATCCGCCAGGAACGCCAGCCCCTGGGCCACCCCCGTCGCGGGGATCGCCTGCATCCCGGTAGCGCTGCTTTGATGAAGCATCTTGGGACGATCCGCCCCTCTGTAATTTGGATGGGAATAATACTCACGGCCGCCCGTGAAGGGGTCATCCCCCTTCGCCAGCAGCTGCAGCATAAGCTGATATGGCTCGAAGCCCAGCCCGAGCAAAATGCTTTCATCCCGGTAATACGGGCTGACCCAGTCACAGGGTTGTAAGTGGAAAGCTGTCCCTAGTTGAATCGCCTCATGACCGCGGGAAGTGGAGTGAACGTATTTGCAGATGGACCGGTTCTTCTCATAGGCGGCGGCCATCTCAACAGCGGCCCGCATCAGCCGGTAGGCCTTTAGCAGAATCTCGACGGTGATCATGAGAGAGGAAAAAGTTACTTGATCTCGATCGTAAACAGACTGTCATCCTCAATGAAACCCTCCAGCTCATCTCCCACTACACACTCGCCTACCCCGGCCGGAGTACCCGTAAAGACCAGGTCCCCGATGTTGACCGAAAAATAATTGGAGATGTACGAGACGATCTTGTCAAAACCATTGATCATCATATTGGAATTCCCCTGCTGCACCAGCTCCTTATTCTTATACATGCAGAAGTTGATATCCTTCTTGTTCTTGATATTCTGCAGCGGGATCCATTTGCCGATAGCCGCGGAATTATCCCATGCCTTGGCCTTCTCCCAGGGCAGCCCCTTCTCCTTCAGCTCATTTTGAATGTCCCTCGCGGTGAAGTCGACACCTGCCGTCACCGCATCATAATACTTGCTGGCGAACCGGTCCTGGATGTATTTGCCGTTTTTTGAAATACGCAGCACCAGCTCACATTCATAATGCAGCTCGTTCGTAAACTCCGGGTAATAGAAGGGAGTATGGGCCTGCAGCAAAGCGCTCTTTGGCTTCATAAATATGATGGGCTCCTCCGGAACTTCGTTATTTAATTCCTTGGCATGAGCCACATAGTTACGGCCAACACAGAATATTTTCATATTCAATAAGGGTTTTAAAATGCGCGAGATATGCCATCAAAAAATTAGCACATCACGCGCAAAGAATTAATATTTGTCCTTCGGACCTGTCGCAAGCTTCCACTTGCCAGCGGTGGCTTAGGAAAATTCCTTAAAAATAGTTTTCATTTTTCGGCCTGAAAAGACCCGGGCACTACATAGGCATATTGAATATCAAAATACTTACTCATTAAGGATGAATGCAATATTTATGCGAAAATAAAGATTCCCGCTAATAAATCATAGTTCAAACTCCAAATTATTGTAGAGGTTCATCGTCCGGTCAATCCCAATGCTGACAAAGCTTTCGATCAATTCCACCGATTTCCCGATCTTCATCCGGACCAACGGAAGTTCCTCCGGTGTCCACTTTCCCAGCACATATTCGACCTGCCTGCCCCTCGGGAAATTGTTGCCTATCCCAAATCGTAACCGGGGATAAGAGCCCGTACCCAGCGATTCCTGGATGCTCGTCAGCCCGTTATGGCCGGCATCGCTTCCACCAGGCCTGAGCCTGAGCCTGGTCAGAGGCAAGGCCAGTTCGTCTATAACAACAAGCAGGTGCTCCGGGCCGATCTTCTCCTTATCCATCCAGTATTTCACCGCACGCCCGCTCAGATTCATAAAGGTCGTGGGCTTGATACAGACCAGTACATTCCCGCGCAGCCTGACCTCCACCTTCTCGGCTAACCGCTCTACTACAAAGAACTGCTGATGCTTGGCCGCAAACGCATCCAGGACGTCGAACCCAATATTATGCCTGGTGCCCGCATACTCGACACCAATATTACCCAGACCGGCTATCAGGAACTTTGTTGCCACAACATCTGTCTATCGTTACACCGACCCAGCCAGCCGGTAAAATAGCAAAAACCCGGTTAACTGCTAACCGGGCTTCCACTAAAAATAAATTTATTTTTTGGCCGCAGGCTTGGCAGCAGCAGCCGCAGGAGCAGCAGCACCGGCAGCAGGCTTGGCAGCACCGGCAGCCCCGGCAGCAGCCACAGGAGCACCCGCGGCAGGAGCGACAGCAGCCTCCTCCTGTTTCAGCTGACGCGTCAGCACGACCGAAGCGATCGGGATCCGCGGCGAGTTCAGGATCTCATAATTCTCAGCCTTCACATCCTCCACCCGCACGTTCCCATTCAGCTCCAGCTCCGTCAGGTCGACCTCGATATTTTCCTTCAGGAATCTCGGATACGTCTTTACTTTCAACGCTTTCATCTTCGTGATCAGCTTGCCGCCATCCTTCACACCCTTGGCCGCGCCGGTGAACTTGATGGGAATCGTCGCGATCACCTTCTTATCCTCTACCAGCTCCAGCAAATCCACATGGATCAGGTCGTCAGTCACCTTGTCGAACTGCAGGTCCTTCAGGATACATTTGTACGAATTACCGCCCACCTTGACTTCGGCAAACTGGAAATCAGGTGTATAAACCAGTGTTTTGAACGCAGTCGCAGGAGCCGCGAAATTCACCTCCTTTGCACCCCCGTAAATTACACCGGGCACTTTCTCCTCAGAGCGAAGCTGGCGGGTGGCTTGTTTGCCAATTTCGGTCCTGAGTTGTCCTTCGATTGTAATCGTCTTCATTATATGTTTGTTTAAAAATTACGCTCATTTCCCCCTTAGCTGCGAATGAATGAACAGCCCCGTTATACTCCTGTTCTCATGCGCATTCCGGATCGCAACCGCAAAAAGCTCCGCCACACTCAATACCTTAATCTTCTTGCTTGGCTGCTTCAGCGGGATCGTATCACACACAACCAGCTCATCCAGTACGCTGTTCTCGATATTTTGATAGGCATTCCCGCTCAACACCGGGTGCGTACACAAGGCCCGGACACTTCTGGCCCCTTTCTCCTTCATCAAACCCGCCGACTTCGCCAGCGTGCCCCCCGTATCAACCAGGTCATCGACCAGCACGATGTCCTTACCCGCTACATCTCCGATCACCACCATGCTCGCGATCTCGTTTGCCCGTTTCCGGTGCTTATCGCAGATCACCATCTCCGCATTGAAATAGCTCGCAATCTCGCGGACCCGGTTCGCGCCCCCTACGTCAGGGGCCGCAAAGGTAAGATTTTCCATCTTAAGTTGCTCAATATAGGGGATAAATATCGCCGAACTGTCGAGGTGATCCACGGGAATATCAAAAAAGCCCTGGATCTGGGCCGCATGCAGATCCATGGTAATCACCCTGTCAGCCCCGGCCGAAACTAACATATTGGCTATCAATTTACTACCTATAGCGACCCTAGGCTTATCCTTTCTGTCCTGCCGCGCATACCCATAGTAGGGGATCACCGCAACCACCTTATAGGCCGACGCCCGGCGGGCAGCATCGATCATCAGCAGCAATTCCAGCAGATTCTCCGCCGGCGAGCACGTGCTCTGCACCAGGAACACCATATCCCCGCGAATACTTTCATTAAAAATAGGCTGAATTTCACCGTCGCTGAACCGTTGGATGGTGATCTTCCCCGCAGGATGACCGAATTGCTGGGCTATCTTTTCGGTCAGGTACTTTGATCCGGTACCGGAAAAGATCTTGGCTAAATGCTGCTGCATATTTTTAAAATATGCCGCGAAGATAATAACAAAAGGCCTGCCCGCTCATGTCGGACGGCCTGAAAATAAATTGTTCTATGGCGCCTGCCTTAATTGACCGATGCCAGCTGCTGCACCTTGGCAGAGCTCGCCACAGCAGTCTTCTCAACCGTTTTGGAAGCCGGTTTTGAATTAACAGCATAGAAGATGGAGGAACAAACGAAGATGGAAAAGAAGAGGGCGACTACATACATACCTACGCAAAAGAACAAAGGCTGCCAGCCACCGATTGCATTGAAGGTTGAGCGTTTCATTGGATTTTAGATTAAAAGTTTTCAAAGGCTGAGCTCTCACTCAGTATATCAGATTGTACGGATAAACGGGAAAACGCCTTCTGTATTTCATTTTCCCGCTTCAGATGACAAAATAATAATTAATATTGAATAATGCAAGCCTCAGCACTACTTATCCCACCGAAACTTAGCCTGATCAAAAACTGGGCAAAAGATGACCGCCCGCGTGAAAAGCTGATTCTCAAGGGCCCCGATGCCCTCAGCGATTCCGAATTGCTATGCATCCTACTCGGCCGGAACACTCCCCGAAAAGGCGTTATGGATCTCGCCCGGGACATTCTCCACAGCAGCCAGGAGAGTCTCCAGACCCTTGGCAAATACACCGTCAAAGACCTCACGAAATTAAAGCTGGAAGGCTTCGGAAAGGCAAAAGCTTGCGCCGTCGTCGCCGCGCTTGAGTTGGGTCGCCGCCGTCAGGCCGGCCTCTCATCCGAGAAACCTGTTTTCAAGGACACCAGGGTCACCGCCAGATACTTCCAATCCCTCCTGGCCGAGAAGCCTCAGGAAGAATTCGCCATCCTCTACCTGGACCAGGCCAACGGCCTCCTGCACCACGAGATTATCAGTAAGGGCGGCATCACCGCCACCTATGTCGACCCGCGCCTGATCTTCAAAAATGCCCTCCGCGAAGGAGCCGTCAGCATAATCGTTTGCCATAACCACCCCTCCGGCAACCTTCGTCCCAGCCAGGCGGACAAGGCCCTTACCCATCGCATCAAAGAAGGCGCTAATTATTTAGATATCAAGTTGTTAGATCATATCATTGTTAGCCCCTCGGACTACTTCAGCTTCGCGGCCGAAGGCCTGCTTTAACCCGCCGCAATCCCCGGCAGCCCCACGAGCCTCCCAGTCCACCCCCTATGCCTGCGCCGTCGGCCCCCCGAAATTCATCGGCAGCTGAACCTCCTCCAGATCCTGGATCTTCCCATTCCCCGCCTCGAACCGCGCCACGTTCTCTGTCAACGCCTTCATGAACCGCTTCGCATGCTGGGGCGTAAGGATGATCCTTGACCGCACCTTACTCTTCGGCGTCCCCGGCATTACATTAACAAAATCGATCACGAACTCCGCATGCGAATGGGTAATGATCGCCAGGTTGGCATACTGCCCCTCGGCCACCTCCTCGCTGATCTCTATATTTAACTGATTGTTCGGCGTCTGCTCTGCCATATATTGAATTTCAACAAATATAAGTCAGGTAACCCGTAAGCCCACACCCCCGCCTTCCAATTCTTTGACCAACCCTCAAGAGGATAAATCCGTATCTTGTAATAGGTTCTCACTGTCAGGCCGCCGGGGGGCCATTTGCCAATGTTTAGGATATCATTGATACTCGGGCTTGAGTTGCAGGCGACGG
>Ga0206851_1103_pt1 | contig 25308 bp, 21 predicted proteins | sample Alteio_BWOrgCont_13_FD_152904 | JGI IMG/M metagenome (GOLD analysis project Ga0206851, IMG submission 152904) | Enriched cells from forest soil in Barre Woods Harvard Forest LTER site, Petersham, Massachusetts, United States -... | ecosystem: Environmental > Terrestrial > Soil > Temperate forest >... | reverse complement strand
TAGCTCTGGTTATAGCTGTACCCATAATTCTCGCCAAGAATACTCGTGGGGTTGACCGTATCATAAGCCGTATCCACCTCATTCAGGATATTCGCCTCGACACCCTTGATGCGCCCGCTCATCCAGTACGCCGCATATCCGCCAAGATCCACAAAACCCCTGATCTCCTTTCCGCCAAACGAAAAACGGAGGTTCAGCGGCAGTTGAAGATACTTGTTGTAATTCTTCTGGTAAACGCCGGTGAAAAAACCCGTGCGGACGATATCATAATTTTTTTGAATATAGGTCGGCGCCGTCTCCAGCGCCAGCCAGTCGAAGAACTGATAACCCACCGGAATGCCGATATTCAAACCATGCATGCCGTCATACTGGGTAAACGGCTCGCTGGCATTGCTGGTCGTCAGATAATTCAGGTTCGGCCCGCCCTCGACGCCCACAAAAAACTGGCTCCTGGCCCGCAAGCTGCACAGCAAAAAGAACGTTGTCGCCGCACAACAAAAGGTCAATATTCGCATAATGCAATGGTTTTCTATCTCCCAGAAAATACGGTTCTTTACCGAAGACAGTTGCCCGTCCGCGGATCAAACTTATGCAATTATTGGGCCTTATCGGCCAAAAGACCGCTTCCCGCATCGATCGGGCCCCGACCAGCATCGATCCGCTTCGACGCATATTCTTCCTTCCAGGGATGCTTCCACCTCCGGTGACTCCACAGCCACATGTCCGGACGGCGCCGGATCACCGCTTCGAGGTATCGTACATATTCCCGCGTCAGCTCGCCTTCCGGGAGCGCAGCCGCATCCATACACGCCAGCTGCATTGTGGCATGATAATGACCGCGCCTCGGTTTATCGATGGACGCGAATACCACCGGCAAATGCCCGGCGCGCGCCCCTTTTTCCGGGCCGGCCGCAAAAGGGGTAGGCCGCCCCAGGAAGTCGATCCAGTAAACATTCTGCATATTCCCCGGACATTGATCGGCAACCAGCCCCAGCAAGTATGGAGAGGACAGATAGGGAACAATGGCCTCACGCATAGTCGGCGCCGCCAAAAAGGCGTTCCCGTTGCGCGTCCGAAGGCGGTAAAACAACCTTTCCAGCGGCTTACTGCTGATCGGCATATAGACGACCAGGATCTGATATTTCGTCAGCGCGGTCAGCACCAGCTGCCCCCATTCCCAATTAAAAGTATGCCCCAGATGCATCTGACAACTCTTGCCCGTCGCATAAACTTCATCCAACACCGCCACCTCCACCGTAAAACGTTTCCGCAGCCACGCATCACTCGCGCTAACCAGCTTGACCACCTCGATAAAAGAATCGATAAAGTTGTGGTAAAACTTCTTCGCAATCCCAACCAATTCCGCCTCCGTCTTTTCAGGAAAAGCCTGCCGCAGATTATCCATGACCACCTTCCTTCGATACCCGATGCCGTGATAAACGATGGCATAAATCAAATCCGACACCAGATAAAGAACCCGCATCGGAAGAAGCGATACAACATAAAGGAATCCGTACAAAAGATAGTACATAACGGAGTGAAATAGGTTTCCGCGTAAGATAAGGCTAAATAGCGAAATTGTAACTATACCCTTTGATATTCAACTACTTTTAGCTATTTGTGGGAATCGGAATAACAATTATCTTCATCAATATTAATGGACGTGAGCAACAGAATACAATTCTTGCACGTCCTTTTAAAAAATTTACCGCCATGAAATACCTGTTCTCGCTCCTTCTAACCATTCCTTTCTTCTTTTGCCGCGTCGGCGCGCAACCCGCTCAAGTGCCCCAAACCGCCCAACGCGTAATCACCTCCGATATCGATCACTTCTGGATCGCCTACGACAGCGCCCAAACAACCACTGACAGCATCCAACAGCTGCGCTATATCCAAACCCTCTACATAGACAAGGGCACGCCCGGACTGAAAGCCTTTATGGAACTCCGGCATTATTCCGCGCCTCTCTGGGTCCACCTGCTGCGCATCTACCCGAAATTCTGGCAATCCATCCGGCCCAATACCCTGGCGGTGAAATCATATGCCCCGGCGATCGAAGCCAGTATCCGGCAGTTCAAAAAACTCTATCCGCCCCTGAGCGACGCAAAAATGTATTTTACCGTTGGCGGACTGCGCTCCGGCGGCACCACGAGGGACAGCATGATCCTGATCGGGACCGAGATCGCGACCGGCGATCCGGGGACGGTTGTGTCCGAATTCCCCAATAAATATCTGGCCAGCGCTTTCCAAAAGCAGAAGATCGACAATATCGTCCCGCTGAATATCCACGAATACGTCCACACGCAGCAGCACCAGGTTGCGGCAAGTGACCTGCTCGGAAAATGCCTTCAGGAAGGTTCCGCCGATTTTATCACCGAACTCGTCATGGACAAGCCGCGGGTGACCGATTATATTAGCTATGGCCATGCGCATGAACCCGAACTGAAAAAGGAATTTGTTGAAGAAATGTTCTCCGACGCCACCATCTCCCACTGGGTGTATAACGGCAGCATCACCAAAACCATGGCCGACCTGGGATACTTTATGGGTTATGCAATCTGCGGATCCTATTACCGGCAGGCAAAGGACAAAAACCAGGCGATCCGGGACATCATCCAACTGGATTATTCCGATACCGTCGCCACGGAGAAATTCCTGAAACAATCGGGCTATATCACCGAACCCTATAACAAAGGCGACCTGCTGGCCGGTCTCTCAAAGAGGCTCCCGACAATCACAGGGCTAACCCCTTTCTCCAACGGCGACAGCGCAGTCGATCCTTCCCTGACGGAGCTGACGATCAGCTTTTCCGCGCCCATGATACCCGGCAATTATTCGATCAGCAAGGGCGAAAAGGGCACCGAATACCCCATCACCAAAGTGATCGGTTTCACGGGGGACAACCGCACCCTTCCCCTCCAGGTTGCGCTGGAGCCAGGACATACCTATGAATTCATATGCACCGGCTGGGGTTTCACCTCGACGGACGGGTATTCGCTGCAGGAGTACAAAGTGGATTTTAAGACCCGCCCTTAACCGAAACCTCATTATTTCGTCTTCTCATACAACCCCACCAAATCACCCTGCGCCAGTATATGCCCCTGCATAGCCTTTTCCAACTCCGCCTTCCCCGCCTGCGCGCTCAAATCCAGCCGCGCATCCAGCGCATACACCATGAAATGATAATGATGAACGCCGCTCGGCGGACAAGGCCCGATATACCCGGCTTTACCCGCTCCATTCAACGCCTGCACCCCACCCTTGAAACCTTCCGGAATATCCGCCACCGGGTCGATGTTAAACGCCACCCAATGCGTAAATCCGCCCGGCCGGCCCGCATCCGGGTCATGACAAATGATCGCCAGGGCCTTGGTCTGAGCCGGAAGATCCCCGATATGGAGCGCGGGGCTGACGCTGGCTCCCTGACAAGTGTATTTGGCGGGGATCATCGTATTCGCCCCGAATGCCGGGCTGGTGACCGTCAGGGTCGCATAAAGAATAAAGCTGATAAACGATAACATAACAAATGTTTTAATTTTTGCCGCAAAGCGCATACCAATCCATCACCGCTTGAAAAACACCCTGCCGGATGGGATTCGGGTTATAATAAACACCATTGGCCTGCAATCCCACATTCTGCCGGTTGATCAGGATGATGACCGATAAATGATAGTCGGGACAAACCACTATACTCGTGCCCGTGAACCCCGTGTGACCAAACGTCCCGGGAGGCCCATGTTTCATAAAGGCGTTTTCGGGGTCCATCATCCACCCCAACCCGTTATGAAAACGATCGGGAGTCAAAAAGGTCCCGATCACACCCTCAGAAAGAAACCGTCTGCCGCCCACCATCCCGTCATTCAGCAACATATTCACCAGCCGCTGAAGATCCCCGACGCTGGAAAACAACCCCGCATGCCCCGAGATTCCTTCGCTCGAATACCACGCATTTCCGTCATTAACCTCGCCTCTGACAACATATCGCCGCCAACCATTCCAGGACTGCGGGTCCAGCCCCGGTACCGCAAAACCCAGCGAAGTATCATGCACCATGCGGTATTCGTACGGCTGACCCAGCGAAGTAGCAGCAATATCGGTTGTCCGGCCATGCTTCAGCGGATTATACGTCGTGTGAACCATACCCAAAGGCTGAAAAACATTCTGCGCCTCAAACCGGTCCAGCGGCAACCCCGACACTTTTTCGACAATAGCGCCCAGCAGCATAAATCCGAGATCGCTGTACCGGCGCTGCTTGCTCACCGGATAACGCAGCGGCAGCGCTTCAACAATCCGGATCGTCGAATCCCGGTGAGCGGAGCGATAGAACAGCGGATACCACTCATAAAGCCCCGCCGTGTGCGTGAGCAAATGCCGGATGGTAATGTCCCTTTTCTCCCCCGTATCCCAACCCGGCAAGTACTTCGACACCGGGTCGTCGATCCCAACCTTGCCCTGATCAACCAGTAGCATGAATGAAGTCGTTGTGCCCACTACCTTCGTCAGCGAAGCCAGATCAAAAAGAGTAGCCGTATCCATCGCCGGGGCCGCATCAAGCACCTGATGGTGAATATCATATTTCTGCGATAACCCATAAGCACGGCAATAGATCGATCGATCGTTCTGTTCAATCCGCACAACAGCTCCCGGGATCAAATCGGCGCTGATAGCCGCCTCGACAACAGAGTCCACCCGTTGCCGTAGCAGGACCTCCAATTTCGCATCGCTACCCTGCCCTTCGCGAGCCCGCCGGCCGCCATCCTGCCGGTCGCCATCCCGCCGATCGCCATCCTGCCCGCTAACCCGCATCGTCGCGACGACAAACACCGCCGCCAGAATAAATATCCTCATTCATGGAAATTATGACTTTACCACCAAAATTTCCACTCTTACTTTATGTTTCCGACCGCCTGGCTTGCGCGGGGAAGCCGGACGAGACCCAGCTAGCCAAAATGGCCGATGAAGGATTTGAGGTCGTTATCAACCTCGGCTTGCAGAATTGCTCCACTTCATAGCAATAACGCATCAGCATCGCACAGAAAAAAAGCTGGTGCATTGCGCCCTCAATTATCGCGCTTCTGCCTTTACCGGGCTTTACCTTTTCGCCACATCGCAACTCAACGAAGATGCGTTGCATTTATTTATTGCGCAAATCTGGAACCCGAACCCCGTCTGGCAACAGTTCATCGAAGAAGCCTGTCTTTATATCAAAGACAATGACCTGCAGCTGTAACGAAAATCCTACCAAATTTTTATTCGTTTATCCTCCGGCAGATAATTACTATCCCCCTGTTGAACATTAAAAGCCCTGTAAAACGGCGCCGCACTCATACAAGGCCCATTCACCCGCCACATCGCCGGAGAATGCGGATTGGTATTCACATACATCCGCATAAAAGCATCCCTTGTTTTCACCCTCCAGATCCGCGCAATGGATAAATAGAACCGCTGATCCGACGTAAAGCCATCGATCTTGTCAGTGGAATCCTGCCCCTCCTGTGTCATCTTAAATGCATCATAGGCAATGGCAATCCCCCCGTTGTCAGCAGTGTTTTCACCCAATGTCATGGCGCCCTTCACATGAACGGTGTCCAGGACAGTAAACGTATTATATAAGTCAACCACTCTTTGCGTTTTCGCCCTGAACTTCTCATAATCTTCCTTTGTCCACCAGTTTTTTACATTACCATACTTATCATATTGCGCCCCCTGGTCATCAAAGGCATGCGTCATCTCATGCCCGATAACCATCCCGATTCCCCCATAATTGACGGCATCATCCGCCGCAAAATCAAAATAAGGGAATTGTAAAATGCCGGCCGGGAATACGATCTCATTATACGACGGATTATAATACGCCGTTACCGTAGAAGGCGTCGTACCCCATTCCGTCCGATCTACCGGCTTGTTCAATTTTGCCAATTCATATTGATATTGGTTTTGGTCGAGTGATAGCAAATTTTCGAAGTACTTAGTTCGGTCGATCTGTACCTTATCATAATTCCGCCATTTGTCCGGATACCCGATCTTTTTCGTGATCGCATATAGTTTGTCGATTGCCTTTGCCTTCGTGCTGTCGCTCATCCAATCGAGATGCCTGATGCGATTCTCAAAAGCTTTTTGCAGATTGTTCACGAGGTCAAGCACCCGCTTTTTTGCATCCTCATTAAAATATCTTTTTACATACAGCTGCCCCAGGGCCTGACCCAAAAGGCCATCAACCTCTTCCGTCATAACCTGCCCGCGGGATTTCTGCACGGCCTGGCCGGATAATGCTTTGGTGAATTCGAAGGAGGCATCCACAAATGGCTTACTCAGATCTGTCGCATAGTTTTTCAGCGTAGCCGCTTTCAAATAGATCTTCCAGTCATTTATGCTGACAGATTTCAGCAGCGCATTTAACTGGTCGTAATAGGCCGGTTGAGCCATATCGATCGAATCGGTCTTTGCATCCAGATCTTCAAGCACTGCCCGCCAACCGATAGTAGGCTCCATCTTGGCGATCGATGCGACCGTCATCTTATTGTAATTGGCGTTCACATCCCTTAGCTCGATCCTCGTTTTATGTGACGCCGCCATTTGTTTTTCGATGGAGTAGACCGAATTCGCCTGCTTTGCTGCATCCGCCGAACTACTGCCGGTCAGACCAAACAACGTGCCCATATACCTGATATAGGCTTGTTGAATGGCGATGGAAGCCGAGTCGGTTTTAAAATAATAGTCGCGGTCAGGCAGCCCGAGGCCCCCCTGGGACAGATGGGCAATATCGATGCTGCTATTTTTGTTGTCGGGCGATATCCCGAAGTCAATGATCGAGCGGTTTCCTGATTTCAGTTCAGTCGCCGCGAATTTGACCAGCGACGGAACATCGGTGATGGCATCGATCCGTGCCAATATCGGCCGTATGGGTTCGTATCCGCGCTGATTGATGGCCACGGTATCCATCCCCGAAGCATAGAAGTCCCCTACCTTCTGTTCAATGCTGCCGGGAGCGTTCTGCATCTTTGAAACACTGTCCAGGATATGCTGCAAAAGCCGCTTTTGCGGAATGTTCAGGAAACTATAGGAGCCCACCCCTACCTGATCGGCCGCAATGGCGGCGGTATCATACCACCGCCCATCGACATAACGAAAAAAATTGTTGCCGGGCTTAACCGACGAATCAATGCCGGTAAAATTGAGAATACTTTCATTGGCAGAATCGGAGTCGGGATGATTGCACGCACCCAGGACACCTGCCAACAAACAAATACAAAGAAATTTATTCATAAACAGCTAATTTAATGTGTCGCCCCGCTAATATAGGATATTCAGACCGCAAAATGCACTCATCATCGTATCAGTTCTACGGTTCCGCGAAACACCTGCTCCGCACCATTTTGAAGGGAGATCTTAATACTATAGACATACGTGCCCGGTGGTTCCGGCCGGCCATTATATGTTCCATCCCACCCGCCTCTGGGGTCACCCGCGACAAGATTTTGCCCCAAATAAAGGACCTGGCCCCATCGGTTATACACAGAAAACTGGTCTATCCGGCTTCCTAACGGAGCCGCGAGAACCCGGAACACATCGTTTTTACCATCGCCGTTGGGCGTGAAAGCATTCGGGATTTTAACCTTGGAATCGATCTGAACCAGGATCTCCCCTGTGTCCTTGCAGCCATTCACGGATACTACGTATAGTTCATATTCCATATCTTCCGCAATCAAAGCTGTCGGATCTTTTATCGTCGTATCGGAAAGGCCAGTGGCCGGCCGCCACAAATAGCTGCCGATATCCCCAATTACGACTGGAATTAACAACACAGGTTGCCCCGCTTTCGTTGTAAATAGCTGGCCCGCCGGGATGCTGGGGTTGGGAAAGACCGTTATCCCGATGCTATTGGACGTTCCGGTCAGACAGGTTGAATCGATCGACACCTTGCAGATAAGCGTATCGTTGCCGGACAAGGAGCTGCTGCTGTAGACCGGACTATTCGAACCGACCTCCGCCGAATCCAGCTGCCAGCTATACACCATATTGGCCCCACCGTTCGCGACTACGGCCGAAAATCTGACGGGAGTCCCCGCACAGATCGAGTCGGCGGATGCCGTTATGAAAATGGAAGGCGGACCGACTTGTTTGACGGTTATCGATACGGGCTCGGATATAGCGATCGAATCGGTGATACAGGATGCATTGCTCGTCATAATACAGCTAACGCTGGCATTGTTAGTCAGCTGAATGTTAGCCTCCGGGCCGAAACCTCCGCTATCTGCTCCATTTACTTGCCATTCGAACGACGGGTTCGACCCTCCATTTGTAAAGGAAGCCGTAAAAGTCACCCAGGCACAACCCGTAACCGTAGTAGCAGACGCCGAAATACTGATGGTTGGGGTTACGATCGGGTTAACCGTAATGCCGACCCCCCCTTCGCTGCAGCTGTCATCTACAGTGATCACAGCAGTATAATAGCCCGGTATGGTGGGCGTATATGTTGTTTTCATGGTCCCGGCCGGAGTTAAAGTATCCGTTTCAACGGCAACGCCGTTGTAATACCAAATAATTTTATCAATACCATTCCCCGCATACGGGTCGATTGATGTTACCGATAATGTTGATCCGAGGCAATTTTGCCCGGACCCCGACAAGTAGAGGAGGGGGCATTGCCCAAAACCCTTGCTGGTAAGTATAATGGCAGCGAATAAAAACGAGATTCGCATACCCAAATATAAGAAAACGGGGCGGTCCAACCACCCCGTTCATCATCCACGGTAAAGGGCATTCTGATTCCGGATTATTTCTTCGCAACACACCAGGTCGTGCCAAAGCCAATATTATTTGACTTCATGTCTATCCACATATACCCTTTTTCCCCCCAGCCCGTTCCCCAGCTATTGCGCAACAGCCAGGCTTTCTTGCTATCATCCCATCCAACAAGCACAATGGCATGATTGACACTCGGGTTGGAGTAATCGGAAGGGGTTTCATTGAATACTCCGCCGGAATAGTGCTGAAATAAGGTAGTGACGTTTACGCAAGAGCTCACGCTGCCATATTTTACGATGGCTTCTTTAATTTTCTTTTCATCCGCTATCTTAAAAAGTCCGGCGCCGTCATCTGCCTCTCCCCAGGCGGTTAATTCGACCTTGGTATCGGGCTTGATATTGGGACAGGGGCCATTCTGACCGTTATCCGGGTATTGTTTTGCCGACATCATGTTGGTCTTGTCTTTTTTTTAGATATTCAAAGACCTTGTAAGGCCAACCACCTGAACAACTGCCCGCACCGCTGCAGTTCACCATCTCTCTTTCGCTGAGATCGATGTCCGCCGGATTGGTGTGGTTATCCTTGATATCACTGATCTCCAATGCTCCCACGGAAGAATAAGCCCAGCAATCGCCGCACTGCTGGTCCCGAATAGCAGGTAACCTGTTATCTTTCCTCGGGTCATAAGAGGGCGAATTGGCCGTTACATTCGACAAACTCTGGATTAATTTAAGGATGGCCGCTTGTTCGGCTGCCATCTGAGCCAACTCCTGCTTTATCCGGGCATCATCTGCCGCGATCACCTGGTATTCACCATACAGCGTATGAATATCCCGCTCAGACGCTGTCGTGTTGCCGATAGTAAAGGTGAGCTTTTTATCAGCAATCTCTTTCCTGCCCGTGACCAGGATCTGTTTCAGCTTGGGCGAAGCCGTGGCTTCCCTTGCCTGGTAAAACTTGATCACGTCGGGGTCCTGGGCAACCGATGTAGCCGGCCTTAGCCCGAACGCACTAATAGTTACTAGCAGCAACAATTTCATTTTTTTCATAACGAAAATTTAAATAATGATTATAAGGGTTTTTAAGAAATGACTATTTTATATATCCTTCGCGGCGCATCCTTTGGAAACGGCTTTTGAAAAGGTCGCCCGTAAATAAACCGGATAGTGGTGGTGCCGGGTTTGACAGCTCTAAAATGAAAGACCTGAATGCTCGAACTCCCGGCTTGACTTTTAACCTGGTTTTTTGAGTCTTCCTTTTCAAATGTTACGTACCCGGAAAAGGACGAGTCGATTAACTGCCAGGAATACCCCTCACCCAGGGCGGCAGGTAATCTGATCAGGAACGCTGAATCACTTTTTACGTTCCGCTTGATAAATTGCCGGGTTTTTTTTGCAGCGGTATCCGCTGATCTGGTCGTATCAGCTGTTGAAGATTGGGCGGAGCAGGCGGTGCAGGCGCCGAATATCGCCAGGAATGTCAGAGCAACAAAAATGTGTTTCATTTTGATAATAATTAAGAGTGACAAAACGAATTTGAATTAAAGTACCCGGGGGGAAAAGAGGAGATCGACAAATGACGAATAAAATCTGCGAACGACTGACAACATGCTGTTAAAGCCCTCTGCCCCTTTTCGCCGGAATAGGGGTATATTTATAGGTAGAGATTTCTCCCGAAACCAATTCCATCAATCTAAATATATCGTTATGTTTTCCGGAAAATTCTTCCTCACGGTTATCGTAATAGCCGTCGCCGTCACTTTTATTCAATGGTTTTTTACCGGCTTTCTTTTTCACAGATATCAATCTGTGACCCCTTCAACATGGCGAAAGGAGAGCAATCGTTCTTATGCAGCCAGTATGCTCCTGTCTCTATTCTTTGCCTTCATGTTTACGGTGGTCTTTTATTTTTGGAAAAGCAAATCCGGGGATATATACCTTATCGACGGTATTAAATTTGGCCTTGTCTGCTGGCTTACTTTTTCTGTTATAACCGAGATTGGACGCGCTATCTATGTAAACTTTTCCCGGATGTTTGTGTTGGGGCAGTGTTTAAGTTCATTGTTTGAATATGTCGCGGCGGGTATAGCAGCTGCAGTGTTGCTGTAATTGCCGCTTATCCAAGATCAAAATGAAACGCCCCATTCCAGGGCGTTTGCAACAAAATTAGTACCAGTTCGTAACAAATCTTCAATTCTTCAGGTTGATCAGATTGACCACCACCTTAATCATCATATCCTTTTCTTCCGGTTTACTTTCCGCAATCATCAGCGTGAGCGCTACCAAAGCGTTGTCGGCAATCCTCTTAAACCCCTCTGGCCCATATAAAATGGCATTCTTCTCCAAAAACCACACAAACAGGAATGCCGCCATCCTCTTATTACCGTCTGAAAATGAATGATTTTTGATTACAAAGTACAACAAGTTGACAGCCTTCTCCTCAATGCTGGGATAGAGGTCCTTCCCGCCAAAAGTCTGGTAGATCGCGGCCAGCGACCCCCGAAAGGATTCATCCTTCTCATTCCCAAACAAACTACTCCCGCCAAACTTTTGCTTCAGCCCTTTAATGGCCTCCATCGCCGCTGCATAACCTATCCGAAAAATCTCCTTTGGCGAAGTAGCTTCTATCTCCAGGACCTGGTGATCATACCTATCCAGAATATCCAGCGCATAGGCATAATCCGCAATGACCTTCAATAAACCATTCGCCTCATCCGAATTAAGGGTCTTGTTTTCGATCACATTCCCTAGCAATTTCACCGTCTGCTTCAATTCTTCAAGTTGCCGTGCTTGTTCCAATAATCTTTTCTTGTCAACTGCATAGCCTTTAACCAAATATTCTTTCAATACCTGGTTAGCCCAAATTCGAAATTGAGTGCCTCTGAGGGAATTGACGCGATAACCGACGGAGAGAATTGCATCAAGATTGTAAAATTCAACTTCCCGGCTCACTTCTCTGTCTCCTTCCATTTGAACTGTTGCATTTTTTGCAACAGTTGACTCTCTATCCAGTTCTCCTTCTCTGTAAACATTGGCCAAGTGCCTGGAAATGACTGATTTGTCTCTCTCGAAAAGTGCAGCTATCTGATTGATATTCAACCAAATAGTCCCATCCTCCAATTTGACTTCAATTTGATTTTCTCCAGCTCCCGACTGGTAAAAAACGATTTCTCCCTTCTCTTTCATAAAAAATGCTTTAATGATTTGAAATACAATTGCTTACCAAGCGCCAAACTAATAAGGCACAAAGCCGATTGGCACTCATTACCAATGGATTATGATGAAAAAGAAGGGAAATTCAGCCCAAAAATACTAAATTAATTAGTCAGAAACTAATTTTTCTTCCGCCAGCCAGCCCCAACCTCACCCGCGATCATCAGATCATCATTCCGATCGCAAAGATTTTACCGGATTCATGACAGCAGCCTTTAGCGACTGGTAGCTCACCGTCAGCAGGGTGATAACAAGGATCCCCGCGCCGGCGGAGGCAAATATCCACCAGGACAGGGGCGCGTGATAAGCATAATCCTCTATCCACCGGTGCATCCCGTACCAGGAGAAGGGAATGGCGATCAGCATCGAGATGGCCGTCAGCCCAAGGAACTCTTTTGACAGCAGCCCCCAAAGGTTGAAGACGCCCGCGCCGAGAACCTTGCGGACGCCGATCTCTTTTGTGCGTTGTTCGGCGACAAAGGCGGCAAGCCCGAAAAGCCCCAGACAGGAGATAAAGATGGCGAGCCCGGTGAAGACGGCCGCGAGGTTGCCGATGCGTTCTTCCGCCGCGAACTTGGCAGCATAGTCCAAATCGACAAACTTATAGATAAACGGACTTGCCGGGTTGTATGTTTTGAAGATGGGCTCCATCTCCGCGAGGGCGGCGTGGGTGGTGAGCCCTGGTCTTATCCGGACGATCATGACACCAGTATAGCTGCCGCCCACAAAGACCGCAGGGGTTATCGTATCATAAGGGGATGCACTCACCATATCGGCAGCGACGCCGATGACATGATATTCCTTGTCGCCCAATTTCACCCGCAGGCCAATGGGCTCTTTGACTTCCATGTCCTTGACCGCTTTTGTGTTCAGGACCACGGCGTTGCTGTCTGTAGGATAATCGCGGGAGAAGTCGCGGCCGGAGACGATGTGCCAGCCGATGGTGTGGCCATAATCCGGAGTGACATTGACGTTATTAAACGTAACGCCCAGCTGGTCGGGTCGTTTGCCGGTCCAGTCCATGGGATTGCCATCTGTGAAATTGGTGGTCGTCATGTCGGATGCCGCGACATCGGCTGCCAGACCTTTTTGTATCAGCTCTGTGCGGAGGGCTTCATAATGCTGGCTGATCTCCGGGGTATTCATGTCGACGGTGATAAGACCCTCTCGGGTATAACCTACCGGGCGGTCTTTTGAAAATAGTATCTGCCGGAAGACGATGATAGTACCGATGACGAGGGTCAGCGAGACGGTGAACTGAAGGACGACAAGCACTTGGCGCGGCAGCGAGGCCAGGCGACCTGCTTTAAAAGTCCCTTTGAGGACGCTGACGGGGTTGAAATGCGAGAGATAAAAGGCGGGGTAGCTGCCGGCGAGGAGACCCGTAAAGAGCGCAAATCCAATGAGCGAAAACCAGAAGACAGGTTCCGGCCAGGGGATCTGCATATCCTTTGCCGAAAGCTGGTTGAAGAAGGGCAGGGCGAGCTGGACGATGGCAAGGGCAAGCACGACCGCGATAAAGGCGACGAGCACCGATTCACTCAGGAACTGGGCGATGAGCTGGCGGGTATGGGAGCCGATGGTCTTGCGGATGCCAACCTCTTTTGCGCGTCGCTCGCTCCGGGCCGTGGACAGGTTCATAAAATTGATACAGGCGAGGAGCAAGACAAAGACGCCGATGGTGCCAAAGAGCCAGACAAAGCGGATGGGACCACCGTCGGGTTTTCCGTTCTTAAAATTGTTCCAGAGATGAGCCCTGTCGAGGGGATAGATCAATGCCTCCTCGCCCAATCCCTTTATATTCAAGTGGGGCATCGGCATCATCCGAACCCGGGCAGAAGCCTGTTCGGCTGTCACGCCGGGCGCAAGCTCCACATAGAGAGCGCCGTCATGGTCGTTCCAGTCGGTGCTTGTGTTGCGGTAGTCATTGCCTTTGTTGTACCATGGGAGGATGACCTGAAGGCCATAAAACGTGGTATTCCGGGGCAGGTCTTCATAAACGCCGCCGACCCTGAAATTTATCTCGTTGCCGCCTTTTATTGTCTTTCCGATAGGGTCCGTATAGCCAAAGAGCGCGATGGCAAGAGACTGGGAAATGAGGACCGTGGAAGGGTCCTTTGCGGAGGCAAGGTCGCCTTTTGTAAAGCGGAAGCCAAATATCCGCGGGAGCTCCATTTGAGCCCACACCGCCTTGCTGTTGACCACACGTTCGCCATAGCTGACGAGGCCATCGAAAGCGGAGCCACTCGTCAGGGCGGTACTTGTGAAGAGGTTCGAATACTGGCTGCGGAACGTATTGCCCCAAGGCATGGGAATGGTTTCGTTTGTGGCATTCTGATCGCCCATGTAGATGTAATGCATGGCGACGCCGATACGCCGGTGGTCGGGCGCATAGTGGTCGAAGCTAAACTCGTCGGTGATCCAGAGCGCGATGATAAGGGTCAGGGCCATCCCAACGGCGAGACCGGCGATATTGATAGCGGAATAGCCCCGGTTTTTCTGGAGATGGCGCCAGGCAAGAAGGAAATAGTTACGGAACATGCGTTTTGTTTAAGATACTGTGGCAGGCGCCAAAAACATGCCCGATTGCATAGGATGTAGTAATCAAGTAGTTAAAGGTTTGAGTTCCCGATTACCTGTCCGGTTTCGGACACTCGTTGACCGCTCACATGTACCGCTTGAACCATTCCAACATCCGGCGATACCAATCAATATTATGATTCAGCTCCCTGAACCCATGCGGCTCCCGCGGATAAAGCACCATCTCACAAGGCACATGATAATAGTGCAGCCCACGGTACATCTCCTGGGACTGCCCCTTGGGATCCGTCTCATCCTCCTCTCCCTGGATGATCAGCGTCGGCGTCGTCACATTCTTCAGATACGCCACCGGCGAATGTTTGATAAAAAGGTCCAGGTTCTCATAAGGAGCACCCCAGAACCATTGGTCATAATACGCCCCGCCCTCCGTGCCGAATTCGCTGGCCAGGTTCGCCATCCCCGCCCCGGTTACAGAAGCTTTGAACCGCTTCGTTTGCGTGATCGCCCACTCGGCCATGTACCCGCCATATGACCAGCCGCAGATCCCCAGCCTGTCGGGATCGACGCGCTCATTCTTGATCAGGTAATCGATCCCCGCCATCATATCCTTGTAGTCATTGCCGCCCCAATCCCGCCGGTTGGCCGTAATGAAATCCCAGCCATAGCCGGTAGAACCGCGGATATTCGGACAGAAGACGGCATAACCGGCATGCACCAGCAGCTGCACCCACGGAAAGAAACCATTACCGAAGGAGCCCGTGGGACCGCCGTGGATTAAGGTCACCAGGGGCAGCTTTGCTTGTTCGGCGCCGCCCGCAGGCACATAAAGGGCCGCTTCGATCGGCAGCCCGTCAAAGCTCTTATAGGTGAAGATCTTCGGCGCGATGGCAATACCGGCGATGCTCCTGTTGAGGTCGGACACTTTAACGGGTACACCTCCGGGTTGGACCAGGTAGAGTTCGGGCAGGTGCGTGAAGTCCGCGCTGACATAGACAAGCGTGCCATCCGGCGCCACATCAAAGGACCGCATATTGTCCTTCGGCCCAAAAGGCTTCGCTTCTCCATTGTCGTTAATGGCGTAGAGGTTGTCATTAAAACCATTCTCCACCAAACCCAGCATCCGGTGAGCATCGATGAACTTGTAGTTCGCGACGGAACGGTCGAGCGATTTACCGGTGATATTCGAATACGTGTTGCCCTCCAGGTGGTGAATGAAAAGGTCATGGGTCGTCGGCCCGTCCGTTCTCGCGCCGATAAAGACGGCCGTCTTGCCGTCAGGCGACAATTGGAACCCACCGAAGAAGACGTGTTGCGGCGCGGCCAATTCTTTCACGCTCGAATCGGTCAGATTGAAACGAACCAGCTTCCGCAGTGGCATTTCTTCTTCCGGTAAAGGTGCCGTCAAAAGCAGCATCGCATCCCCCGCCGGCAGCCATTTCATCTCCGAGATACGCCAATTGCGGCGTAGGATCGGCCTGGCGGCCCGGGTAGCCACATCGATGCGATACAAAGTGGAAGGCCGGCTCGATTCACCGACAACATTCTCATCAAATTTTGCATCTCTTCGCTTTTTCAGCGAATCGGACAACTCCTCCTGACAGATATAGACAATAGACTTCCCATCCGGCGACCACTCATAACTCCGGATGTCGGCCTTGCTTTGAATCATCTGCATCGCCTCGCCCCCTTGCAGATCGATGAGGTAGATCTGCGATGAACCGCCGCGCGCGGAGACGAATGCCAGCTGCCTCCCGTCGGGGGACCACTTGGGATCGCTCTCCGACTTGGTCGAATTGGTAAACTGCCTGAACGTCTTTGTTTGAACGTCGAGCAGCCAGATATGCGTCGCCAGGGAATCCGCCGGCGCACCCGTCACCAAAACATTAACGGCTGCCTTCTTGCCATCCGGCGACAATACCGGTCGTCCGAGGCCGCGCGAAAAAAGCGCCTTTTCTATAGAAAGGGTGTCACCGCACCTGGCTCCGTACCCCGCGATCAGCAGCAGACACAGCAGAAAATATCTATTCATATATTGGTTTGATTTTATCGAAGATCAAAATCCCATATCGGCTTCTCCCCAAGCAAATTCTCCACAAAATAATTCCACCGCTTCTTCAAAAAGTAATCCGCAGACTTCCCCGTGTACCCATGATGCTGGCTCGGCAGGATCAGCATATCAAATTCTTTATCGGCCTTCACCAGCGCCTCCGCCAGCTTAAAAGTCGCCGACGGGTTCACATTCTCATCGATCCCCCCATGAACAAGCAGCAATTTCCCCTTCAGGTTTCCCGCCATCGTAATATTTGACACCTGATTATAGGTGGAATCAACCGGCCATCCCATATACATCTCCGGCCACCAATCCTTCTCCATCCGGAAATCATGGTCTCCCGAACTCGCCACCGCGACCTTATAAAAATCCGGGTACTCCAGCACCGCATGCCCCGCATCATATCCCCCCGCCGAGTGGCCGAAGATCCCTACCCGCGTCGTATCCACCCATGCATACCGCCGCCCCAATTCCCGGATCGCCAGCACATGATCCAACAGGTTCTTACCCATGTTATGATACGAAATAGTATGAAATGCCTTCGACCGCCCTGCCGTGCCCATCCCGTCAACAGTAACAACAATAAAACCAAGTTCGGCCAGCGCCTGATTGGAACGATTAAGCGACGAAACAAACTCCTCCGGAAACTGATGCGTATGCGGCCCCGTATACGTCTGATCGATAATAGGATATTTTTTAAGCGAGTCGAAATGAGTGGGTTTCCAAATGGCGCCATAGATTGGCGTAACGCCATCCCTGCCAACCGCCGTAAAAGCCTCCGGAAACCGATACCCCATGTCCATCAACCCCCCGATATCCGCCTTACTTAGTTCCAAAATGATCTTACCCGTTTTACTATCCCGCAATACCGACCTTGTCGGCTGGTCCAGCGCCGAAATATTATCGACAAAATATTCTCCATCGGGAGACACTGAGATAGCATGATTGGCATTTTCAGGCGTCAGCAGTCTCAACCCGGTGCCATCCAGATTCACCGTGTAAGCATGGCGGTAATAGGGGTTCCTTCCCGGTTCTTTGCCGCTTGCCATGAACATCACTCGGGCCTTTTTCTTGTCGATAAAAAGAACATCGTTTACATACCACGCGCCACTGGTCAACGGTTTTACCGCATGATCCTTGATATTCAGCAGGTACAACTGTCTCCACCCATCTTTCTCCGAAGTCAGCAGGACTTTGCCCGATTCCTCGATCAGATCGGACCGATAACCATCAATATTGGTCGGGCTCGATTCGCTATAGATCTTGTCCAGGTTTCGAGCATTGAGATCATACCGATATAAATTGACGCGCTGATACCCGCGGACCTGTTCCTCAACATAGCTGACCCCGCTTTCCTTCGACCATTCGCACCCGACCGCGTTTACGTTTCGAAATTCATCTCGTCTGATCTCTTCCCCCGTTTCCACATTGAAATATACCGGCGTCATATGGACCATATCCGTATCGCCCGGCGATCCCCGGTAATAAGAAAGCAGTCGTGCCCTATACAACGTATCCACGCTCCAGTCGAGCAGATACATTTTCTGCGCCGAGCGAAGGTCACAGATATACGTTTGTATCCATTTGGAATCCGGCGACCAGCTTACGGCAAAATGTGACGGCCGCATGCCATTCTCTCCCACAATGATTTCGCCCCATCCATAATAAGAAGCGTACTCATAATTCTTAAAACCAGCCGAACTAAGCTGGCGTACCTCACCTGTCGCAGTCGACTTCAGGCATAGGTTATAATGATCGCTGTAAGCTATCCATTTCCCGTCCGGCGACTTTTCTTCCATAGCGTCCTCGGCCGCGGCCGGCTTGGCAGGCAGCGTGTCAGCCGACACGATCGGATGAATGGATTGGTCGCTCCTTAGCCATTTATGATAGCTCTTTCCTTCCTTACTTTGCGTCACGTACCAAAACCCCGAACTGTCCGCAAACCAGTTAGCCTGTAGGAAAAGGTTGTATGCTTTTTTATTGTTGATGTTTTGCCACCGAAAAGAAACCGCCCGCGCATAGTCCTGCTTTGTCGGCCCTTGCGCCCGCGCATGGAGGAAAAGAAGCGAAGTGATCAAGAATAGCCCTGCACCTTTCATAAATTCAGCTAATTTTGGCTATTCTAAATATAAGAAAGAAATGAATATCCCAAAAACAATAACCATCGCCGCAACCAGCAAAGCGCCGCTAACAGTTAACCGCCTCGGCTACGGCACCATGCGTCTTACCGGGCCCGATATCTACGGCGAACCGCACAACCGGCCCGAAGCCCTGCAAATCCTGAAGAAAGCGATCGAAAGCGGCGTAAATTTCATCGATACCGCCGATTATTACGGCGAAGACGTGACCAACCGTTTAATAGCCGAAGCCTTATATCCCTATCCGAAGGACTTAGTGATCTGCACCAAAGTCGGAGGCGCCCGCAAGCCCGATAAAAGCTGGATTCCCTTCAACAAGCCCGCCGAACTGCGTACCAGCATCGAAAACAACCTGCGGACCCTCAAGATCGACCAGGTAACGCTGGTACATTTCAGGGCGATGGGCGGCGCCATGAATTTTCAGCAATCTATGGAAGCCATGTTTGAGATGCAGGAGGAAGGAAAGATCCTCCACGTCGGCGTAAGCAACGTTACCCGGGAAGACCTGGAAACCGCTATGAAAATGGGCGAAATCGCCACAGTTGAAAACATGTACGGCCACGCCCAGCGCACTACCCACCAGGCAGGCCATATGACCAGTAACGGCGGCGGCGAAGTGCTGGATATTTGTGAAACAAATGAGATACCATTGGTCCCCTATTTCTCGCTGGTCCTGTCGATGCCAAAACGAGATCCCCGATTGGCCGAGATCGCAAAGAAATACAGCGTGAGCGAAGTGCAGGCCAATATCGCCTGGCTGCTCCATAAGTCACCCTGGATCCTTCCCATTCCGGGCACCTCATCCCTGAAACATTTTCAGGAAAACATGTTGGCCGCCAATATCGACCTGACAGAAGAAGATATGCATTTTTTAGATGTTTAGCAGACCATACATCCCTGCAAATTTAATAGCTGATAACGATCGTATTGTTTCCTCCCGCTACACAACGGATGGAATCCGTTTGATTTTCCTTGGTCGAATCCGTTATGAATTGAATCGCGTTAATCTTCGTAAAGACACCGGCTCCCGTATAAAGAGTTAAAGCCGTGTCAGCGTTGGTGGACGTTTCATTCAAACCCCAGACGGAACTGGACAAACTGGCGCCCACACCCATAGCGAACGAAAGACCAAGGAACGGCTCTGAAGGAAGGATCGCACTGGTTCGATGCAATTGAACCGTCATTAGAACGGACTGATAGAAATCATACTCTTCATACGGAGCCGCCCCCGTAGAGTCCAGCGCCAGCACCGACTCACTGATATCTGAGTAGGGGTCGGATGCGATGCCCGGCCCCGCCGGCACGGCATAGGTGATATAGCTTGCAGGCCCCGCAACATCAATGGTACAGGATTGATTGATCACCTTGGTAGTGTCTACCGAAACCGTCAGGTCAAAGGTCCCATCTCCCTTGGTCTTGCCGGATGCGACCTGGTAGGAGCCGCAGTACAGGCAGCTTTGCGTCCTGGGCATATACACCGTGACAGTAAGTCCACTTAGCGGCTTTTGCGCTCCCGGATCAACAGCAACTCCCGAAAATTGAACAACTTCACATTTGCCCGTGCATGGCCCCAAATTTTGTTTATGACAGGAACTGCAAAACAGCAGGAACGATAAGAAGGCGGAACAACGAGCGCAAAGGTTCATGGTTATAGTTACTTAACGCTTTAATATACAAAAATAACCTCAACCATTCTCTACCGGATCAGTATCACCGTCCCCTCCCGCTCGACCGGCCGCCCGTTATACTCGATCCCCGCCGCGACCCAGACATAAGCACCTGCCGCAGCCGCCTGACCGCCGACAGAACCATCCCACCCCACATCGCCATTGGAGGTGGCAAATACCAGCTGGCCCCACCGGTTATATACCCGGAAGTACTTCAGTAACTGGATCCCGAAAGCATTGACTTTAAGAATTCCATTTGAACCGCCATTATTCGGCGTAAACGCATTCGGCACAATGATATTCGCCGTGGTGGCGGCCTCGATGACGATCGTCCCCGTCGCGGAGCATCCTCCGGGCGTCGTCGCCAGTACGGTATAAGTAATATCTCCCGTAACGACCGTGGTCGGATCCGCGATATCCGGATTGCTCAACCCCTCCGCCGGTGACCAGACATAGGAAGTAAACCCGCTGCCATCGACATCCACCGCATTCAGCTGTATCGGCTGACCGATCACCACCGCCGTATCATCCCCGGCAAAGACCTTGGGCGCTCCCGTCATCACCACCGTCGTGGCGGCAGAATCGATCGACGAACAACCATTGGCGCCTGTTACCTTGAGAAAATACGTAACGGTCGACGCAGGCTGCTCTACCATCGGATCGGCCGACGTCGAATCGCTCAACCAGGTACCCGGTGACCATTGATATGTGCCGCCTCCGCTTCCCTGCAGCTGGACAGACTTCCCGGGACAGATGGTATCCGACGCCCCCGCAACGGCCACCGGCGCCGGCAACACCGTCACCGTCACACTCGCCGTATCACTACATATCCCCTGGGTGGCCGTGACCGTATAAGTCGTCGTCGATGAAGGCGTGGCCACAGGCTCGGCAACAGTACTGCTGTTTAGCCCGGCGGCGGGCGCCCACACAAAGCCGGCGCCATTGGATTTGATCGGCAGCGTGACACCGACACCCTCGCAGGTGGCAGGCACAATGCCCGCGGTGTCCGTGAGCGTATCGTTCAGCGGCACCAACACCGTCGCCGAAGTCTGACAGCCATTACCGTCCGTGACCACAATGCTGTGCGTACCCGTGTCAAGACCCGTCCAGCTGGTCTTACCCGCATTAGAGCCCCCTCCGTCAATGGAGGCCGCGAAAGGTGCCGTCCCACCGGTGGTAGTGATCTGCACCGCACCGTTGTTATTCAGACAGGTGGCGGCTGTCGGGATAGCCGCGATCTGCGGCCCCTGAACACCAGGGATGGTTGCGTTGATCACAGCGATGTTGCCGTTGGCATCCTCGACCGTCACCGGATAAATGCCCGCCCCAAAGCCCGAAAATATATTGCTCGCCTGATAGAAGTTCCCCGCGCTTAGTGAATATTGATAGGGCGAGGTCCCACCTGTCGCAGTAACCGTTATCGACCCGTTAGGGTTCCCGCAGGTAGCCGTCGTGGCAGTGTAACTCAGGTTGATACACAGGTCCCCCACCTCAACCGTCGTTTTGGCGATCTGGCCGTTGTTATCGGTGACGGTTATCGTATAATATCCCCCTTTCAGACCGGAGAAGACACCTGAGGCTTGGGAAGGCCCCCCGTCGATGCTGTAAGTGTAAGGCACGGCGCCGTTCACCCCCACGGCGGTAATACTACCGGTCGACAGATTGCATTGAGAAGCCGTGGGCGTCCCGATCGCAGCCATACAAATCGCCACCACATTTCCGAAACCATAAGTAATAACACCATGAGCATCCTTGACAAGGATCGTATAGGAACCCTTGGCCAGGTTAGTAAAGGTCGCTGAGGCCTGGAAGTTCGTCCCATCGATGGAATAGCTTAGCGGTGGAATGCCGCTCGCCTGCGTCACCGTGAGCGTGCCCGTGCTTGCGCCACATTGGGAAGCGGTCTGCGAAGTTAGGATTGGACAATCTTCCGGGAAGGTATAGCTGTAGCTGTCCTTATTCCCGTTTACATCTTCCACCGTTACCGTATGTTCGCCGGGAGCCAGCCCTGTAAAACCACCTCCCGCCAGCGGACCAAAAGGAGCGCCATCAATCGAATAGAGATATGGCGGAGTGCCACCCGTTGTATTCGTGATCTTGAGGGAATTATTGTTGCCGCAGCCCGGCGCCGAAGGCGTCACGCTCATCACCAGCGAACAGTTGGGGGCGCTGACATTGATAAAGCTGGCTTGGGGCCATAACTGGAAATTCGCATACGATACGCCGACCGCCGACCAGGGGGCCGTAATACAGCCGTTGGCATCCTCGATCATAATACTGTAGGCTCCCGGTCCCAGGTTGGTGAAGACATTGCTGGCCTGGAAACTGGCCCCATCGTTAATACTATATTGGTAAGGTGGTGTCCCCCCTGCCGGTGTCAGGGTTATCTGCCCGTTATCCGTATTGCAGCCCGTGGCATTAGCGACCGCTGAGGTGAAGTAGGGGAAGGTCCCCGGATCCGTCAGCACTACCGAAGTCGTGGTTTGCTTGCCTTTATCGTCCCTGACCGTGAGATCGTAGGTTCCCGCAGTCAGCCCGCCAAAAATACCGGTCGAATTGTTCTCATGGGCCGCAGTGCTAAAAAAGTAATAAGGCGCCGTTCCCCCCGTCGCCGTAGCAACAAAGCTGCCGTTGTTATAAGCACAGGTTGGATTGTTTATCGCCACCGTCACTACCGGCTGCCCCTCGCACACGCTCCCGAGCAGCAGGAATGCCGCGAAAAGGATACGGGAAGAGGTTTTCCCTGAAATGGGGCAATGGCATTGCGACATTCAAAAGGTTTGTGCTAAATTTAGCACTATTCCCCAGGGTGCAACCCCCGTGCCAAATCATGATGCAAACCCCGTTTCTGCTTCGCCACGCCAGGACTACAGACATAGCCCCCCTTCAAATTTTGATAGAATTATCCGTTCGGGGGCTTCAGAAAGATGACTATTCCCCGGCCCAGATAGAGGGAGCATTGGGACATGCGTTGGGCCTGGATACCCAATTGATTGAAGATCAAACCTATTTTGTGGCCGAACCGCGAAGATACCTTTCCCGATCCCGCGACCCCTTGCCCAACGGCGAAACACTCCCTATCGTCCGCATGACGAAATATTTGTGAATAGCAAAAATATGGTTACCTTAAGCCTCCTTCCCTCATAACTGCAAAATTCTCCATCCCTCCCTTCCGGCCCCCCAGGCATACTATCTATCTAAATCAAAAATTGCAATTATGAACTTTCAGGCATTAAAAAAACAACGCAAATTCATTCTGATCCTCGCGGCCGTCGGTGCCATTTCCGTCTTCCTCCCCTGGTTCACCGTCAGCGCAGAGGGCCTGGGTGTGCATATCAGCGAAAGCGTGAACGGTTTCCGCGGTACCGGGGTGCTGGTATTACTGGCTTTTATCGGCGCCGGTATCCTGGCATTGGTGGGCGACCAGAGCCGCATCATGGAAAAGACCATGTGGATGGCAACACTCTGCGCAGGGGCGGTAGCCTTGCTCTTTGTAGCGATCAATCTCGCCAGGACACCGAATTCGGGCGACAGTTTGGGATTTGCCCAGGCCGGTCCCGGTTTTGGCATCTGGATCTCACTCGCAGCTTCGGTCGGAACACTGGCGGCCGCATGGGCGCTGAGAAACCCCGGCGACACGTTGAAAGGCGGTTTTGATAGCTTGAAGCACGATCTCGCAGGGCTTTCAGGACCGGCAGCACCATCAGGACCGGCAGGCCCCGCTTCCGGTACACCCAATACCCCAAATCGTAACACAACGGAAACCAGCACCAGGATGGCCGACCTGGAGAAGTTGATCGAACTGAAGAATCAGGGCAAAATAAGCGAAGAAGAATACCAGCAAATGAAATCGAAGCTCTTCTGAGCCGTTGTTATCTCCCCATTTTTTTCTAATTTGTTCGCTCAAACCCGGTTGATGACGAGCGACAATTTATTGACCTTTGAGAAATTCAACGATCCGGAATTAGCGGCCACAATCGCCGCCCAACTGAAGGCGCAAGGGATCACGAGCCGTATTGTCAACGAAGGCCCCGCATTCGATCCGACTTTTGCAAATAATAATTTTGATCCGACAATCCATTTGAAGCTAAGTCCTGATGATTTCAACAAGGCACGCCGGATGCTGGATCGATACTATGAGGGCCAACTGGCCGACATGGACCCCAATTACTACCTGTTTTCGTTTTCGGACGCCGAGCTGCTCGACCTGGTGAAAAAACCGGATGAATGGGGGCCATTGGACTATGTGCTGGCAAAACATCTATTGGCGCAACATGGAATACCTATCAGCCCGGAGCAGGAAGCGGCTTTTCAGCGAGACAGGATCAAAACATTAACCAGACCGGAAAAACCTGAACTTCACTGGATCATTGCCGGATATATTGCTGCTTTCGTTTTCAGCATCCCGGGCCTTATTCTGGGTTACATTCTTGCCTTCTCAAAAAAGACCTTGCCGAACGGGAAGCAAGTCTATATGTATTCATCAACCGAACGCAAGCATGGCAAACGCATCCTTGTCCTTTCAACCATCATCTTTCTATACTGGCTCTGGACATTTCTTAATGCCAGACTTACCCCACGGACATAACAATTATTTTATCACAAATTAGCATACTAAATTACAGCCTAAAATTCCCCCATATGGTCAGTAAGCTGAATTGGGATTCCGTTCCGGCCGAGACAGTAAATCCTTCTATGTCCAGGCAGATCGTCTCAGGTGACAAACTCATGATCGCAAGGATCAAATTCAAGGACGGTTTTATTGTCCCGCTGCATTTCCATATGCACGAGCAGGTGACGCAGTGCATTTCAGGAAAAATGCGCTTCTGGTTCGGAGCAAACAAGGAGCAGACCATGGATTTGGATCCGGGCGACGTGATCGTCATTCCTTCAAACCTCCCGCACGAAGCGCTGATGATCGGCGATGTTGAAGAGGTTGACACCTGGGCCCC
>Ga0206851_1102_pt1 | contig 25404 bp, 20 predicted proteins | sample Alteio_BWOrgCont_13_FD_152904 | JGI IMG/M metagenome (GOLD analysis project Ga0206851, IMG submission 152904) | Enriched cells from forest soil in Barre Woods Harvard Forest LTER site, Petersham, Massachusetts, United States -... | ecosystem: Environmental > Terrestrial > Soil > Temperate forest >... | reverse complement strand
TCCCGGACCATTACATTTTTTACTTCCGACCGGCTCTCCAATCGGAACGTTGATATACTCCGCGATTTCTCCAAGGAGCAGGGGCTGCCTTATTTCTATGATGTCATCGATGATCCGACCGGCTCATGGAAGTTTGATACCGAGGTCGGACAAATAAAGCGACAGTACGGATCTCGCTACCAAGGTGTGTGCCATGCGGCTTTGCCGCGGTTGGGGCATGCCCGTCCAGGAGAGGTCTTGTTTGGTACTGACTCCCATACTTGTATGGCCGGAGCGTTTGGTGAGTTTGCCACTGGTATCGGGAATACGGATGCCGGGTTCATTCTCGGGACCGGAAAACTTCTGGTGAAAGTGCCGGAGACGATGCGGTTCTACTTGGAAGGCGAGATGCTTCCCGGCGTCATGGCTAAGGACGTGATACTTTGGGTGATCGGCGATATCGGGTTTGATGGGGCGACCTATCGGGCGATGCAATGGGAAGGCCCTGGGGTCAGCTCGTTAGATATGGACGATCGCATGACCATGGCGAACATGGCGATCGAAGCCGGTGCTAAGAACGGTATTTTCCCAGCAGACAAAGCAACTCACGCCTACGTCAGCGAAAGGACCAGTCTTAACGGGACGAGGGCCGACTACAACCCGGTCGAACTCGATAAAGATCAAAAGCTGATTTTTGATAAGGTTTACGATCTTTCCAAGCTCGAACCAACGGTGGCAATGCATCCGAACCCGGGGAATCGGGCATTGGCGAAGGAACTGGAGAAGGTCAAGCTAGATCGAGCTTACATCGGGTCGTGCACGGGAGGTAAGGCGAGTGATTTCTTGGCTTTCGCCACGGTCGTTAAAGGGCGTCATGTCAAGATCGATACGTATGGAGTTCCGGCGACTTCCGATGTCGTCCAGGAGCTGAAAGAGACCCGCTGGGAGACACAATCGGTTTGGGATGTGTTAGTCGATGCGGGAGTGACGATGACAGAGAATGCGTCCTGCGCAGCCTGTCTGGGCGGACCGACCGATACCTTTGCTCGCCTGAACGCACCGTTGACCTGTATCAGCGCGACTAACCGGAATTTTCCGGGACGCATGGGCAGCAAAGAAGCCAAGGTCTATTTGGCGAGTCCATACACGGTGGCAGCCTCAGCTTTGACCGGGCACGTTACGGATCCGCGTGAATTTTTGAGCTGAGAACACCCAAAGAACGCAAATTCGTTTCCTAGTTAAATTATGGCCAAAGTACTGACCAGCTCCGTTTACGTAGTCGGAGATAACATCGATACCGACCAGATTATTCCGGCCCAATATCTGACCCTGGTGCCGACCATTGCCGAGGAATACAAGGAACTTGGTTCTTATGCGATGGTTGGTCTTCCGGAAGAATTGTATCCGATTCCGTTTATAACGGAGGGAACAGTGGAAACAGATTTCAAGATCGTTATAGCTGGTAAAAATTTCGGTTGTGGTAGTTCGCGGGAACACGCGCCGATCGCGCTAGGGGCTGCTGGGGTGGCGGCGGTAGTGGCTGAATCCTATGCTCGGATCTTTTTCCGAAATAGCGTTGCTACCGGTGAACTCTATCCGTATGAATCCCGCGAACGGTTGATTGATGTTTGCCGCACAGGCGATGTCGTCACTCTCGATTTTGATTACGATACGATCACGGTGGCTGATCAAACTTTCTCGTTAAAGCCGATGGGGGATGTTCGTCCGGTGATCGATGCCGGGGGCATCTTCAATTATGCCCGGCAGACGGGGATGATTCCGAGCAATTGAGGCGTTAATCAAGCCCGGGGGAGGGGAGCCAGACTTCACCCTGTCGTCGGCTCTGAAATCGTGCTCGTGCTCGTCGTCGTCCTCGTGCTCGAGGCCGGTGGTGTACTTTGCCGGGAACACGTACATCGACGGCCGTCGCCAGTATAACCCATCAGGCGCATAGGTCCCATCTGCGCCATCGCCCCGCCTTGTCGAGCACGAGCACGCGGACGAGCACGAGCACGATTCCAGAGCCGCCCCGGACCTATTGGATCGGCGATCGCTCATCCCTCTCATTGATTCTATTGCGCTGCGTGCTAGGAAAGGTGCACTAACTTTACGGCTGATCTTAGTTGTAAAGCTGGTCCTAAAGCTGGAATGCGATTCACCATCATTACGCCTTGTTTAAATCGGGAGAAATTCATAGCCGAAGCGATCGAGAGTGTTCTCGCCCAACAGTACCACGATATCGAACATTGGATAATCGATGGTGGTTCCAAGGATAAGACGCTCGAGATCGTTAGCAGTTATCCGCATCTCCGCGTGCTCTCCGAGCCGGACCGCGGTGTCTACGACGCATTCAACAAAGGACTCGATCGGGCCACCGGCGCCGCAGTGATCTTTCTCAACAGCGACGATCTTTTGACCCCGGGAACGTTGGCGTTAGCTCAACAGATCTTCCAAAACGCACTCGGAACACAGATTATTTCGGGCGGGTGCGAGATTTTCCGCCGGACCGATGCCGGCAAAGAAATCAAAATGCATTGCTACGATGATCCGAAGCAGAACCAACTTAACTTTCGAAACGTAACCTTGGGTTATCCCAACATTAATGCTCGGATATTTCGGCGCTCGGTTTTCGACAAGCTCGGCCGATTCGATCTTGCTTATGCGATCGCGTCGGATCGCGAGTTATTGATGCGGGCCGCTTTGCAGAATATACCGGATGCACCAGTGGCGAATATCCTTTATCGCTATCAGTGGCATGAAGGTTCTTTGACCATGAATGCCGGCAATACGTCGTTATCCCGAGCACAACGCGAGGGGCTAACCTTAATTGCCGGTTTTTTGGCGAGACCGGCTCTCACGGATGAACAACGGACAATTCTGCGGCAATGGCGCCGAGAATGTGTCTCCACAGATGTCATGATCCAAGTGATGAATCGAAGGTTTCGCCAAGCAGCAGGACTTTTTTGGCCGATGGTCTGGCGAGATGGTCTTTTGCCCCTCACCCTATTTCGCTTAGGACTGCTGGCGATCGGTCGCCGCATCCGGACGCGCTATCGTCTATACCGAGCGGAGCATGGAGCGTAAAATTCGCGCCCTTCATCTGATTGACAGCTTCGATCTGGGCGGAGCGCAAACGGCTATCTGCCAATTCCTGGATCACAGGGACCGTAACAAGATCGACGTGGTTTTGGCAGCGTGTCATGGCAATAAGCGGAGTGTATTTCTACCCCGGGTACGCGAGCTAGGCTGCGAAGTTGTCTGTCTATCGCCATTTAGATGGTTGCCGCTATATTGTTTGACGTTGCCTTGGCTGATCGCGACCCGGCGCTTCGATGTCGTCCATTGTCATCTGTTTGTTTCTAATTGGACGGGCAAAATTTTGGCGAAGATTTTCCGGGTGCCGGTGATCATCTCCCACGATCATTCTTACGACCGATTTCGTTTTGATTGGGCGCCGGTTCGCTGGTGGGATGGTTGGTCTAACCGATGCGCAGACGCCATTTTCGTGATCTCGACCTACATTAAAGATAGCTTGGTCCGGCGAGAAAAGCTGGCAGCGGACAAGATCTATGTATTGAAAAACGCGGTAGCTTCGCCGCCCAAGATTATGCGCCGTCCCAAACCGAAGCTAGTCGGTGCAGCCGGCCGCTTGGTAGGTTGGAAGAATTTTTCCAGGTTTCTCAAGTTAGCAACTCACTTGAGCAAACTGGATTCCGGTTACCGGTTCATCTTGGCTGGAGATGGACCATTGGCAGCGGAGTTAAAAGCGGAAGCTCAAAAGTTGGGTCTGGGCGAACGAATCCTCTGGCCTGGCGTCGTTCCTAATCTGGAGGGTTTTTATTCGGAGATTGCGCTATTGGTTCTGACTTCCGACTGGGAAGATTTGCCGATGGTGGTTCTGGAAGCGTTTTCTCATCGCGTACCGACCGCAATTGTGAACAACAACGCCGAACGAAGCCGGCTCCAGGCTGAGTCGTTACTGTTAGCACCGGAAGCGGACGAAGCGCAATGGGCTGAGGAGGTCCAGGTACTGTTAAGCTCGCCAGATCGAATCGATGAGATGTGTGCAGCGGGTGAACGGCTGATGGAAGAGGAGTTTTCGCCGCGTCGACAGATGCGGTGGATCGAAGGTATGTATGAGGAGATGCTGCGGAAGAAGGGCATCTCGTAGGAGGCTTTTCTCATCGTGCTCGTGCTCGTCCTCGTGCTCGAAAGAAACGCCTCAGGGGCGGAGGCACAAATGGGACACATGGGACTAATGGGTCGGTCACATAAGTCTCATTAGTCGTATAGGTCCCATTCGTGTTATCACCCCTGACGGACCTCCTTCGAGCACGAGCACGAGCACGATAAGAAAAGCCCACCGTCTACCCGATAGTGTGTCGCGGAATCGTCCGTAGGTTTTGGTGGTTTTGCAGCATGGTGTTTTCTGCCAACACGCCGCTGAAATGCGTAAGAGGGTAGATCAATGAACTGCGGCCAATGATCGAGCCGGGGCTAATGACCGAGTTACAACCGATCTCAACTTTGTCGCCGACAATGGCGCCAAACTTTCTTAGTCCGGTTGGAATCTTGGTTTCCTGATACCTGACGGAAATTTCCTGTCGATCCAAGCGGACGTTTGAAAGGATAACACCTGCGGCTAGATGCGCTTTGTAACCCAGGATAGAATCGCCGACATAGCTGAAATGCGGGACCTGGGCGTCATCGAAAACGACACAGTTTTTGAATTCGCAAGAATTGCCGAGCACGACGCCGTGGCCAACGATCACGTTCTCGCGGATATAACACCCGGAACGAATCCGGCAATTGTTTCCTATCCAAGCCGGCCCCATCACGGTCGCGCCGTTCTCGATGACCGTGCCTGAACCGATGGTGACCCGATCACCGATAAAAGGAGCGCCCATGATCGTCCCGTTCATTTTCGGTCGCAGGAAAGTTTCCAGATAATTGCCGATCTGTTTCAATGCTTCCCAAACCGGCGCCGAATCTTGAAATAGAGTGGCGTGCTCGGTCTTGGAGAGGTCGAGGAAATCGGCCGCAGCAAAAGTCATTTCGATAGAATAGCTGAGGGCCGGAGGCGGGAACAGAAAAGAAAAGCTGGTCTCTTCTGCATCTTGACAAATCGGCTCACAAACCGAAAACGAACTCTATGGAGCCATGGCTGGCGTCGACTATCACGCACTACGAACCGATTGTTAAAAGCATTGGCGTTGAATTGTTCCTCATAGCGGAACTGATCTTCGCTGGCGCGTCAGTGATGGCGATGCTGCCATCTCGTGCTCGATGGCCGCTCACTCTCCCCGATTTCGCTTTGCCGGGTTTATTCCTGGCGGTGGCTTTTGCCGAGACCTGGAGTTTGTTCGGTGGCCTGATGCCTTGGGCGAACGTTGCGCTGCTTTTGATCGTGACAATCGTGGCGGTGACGAGATGGCGCGCATTCCTTGGACTGCTCGGTGACGCCGTCCGCAATACGCGAGCGGGTAACCTCGTACTTCTGGTGCCCTGCCTGGTTCTGGCGGCGGCAAATGCTCTCACCAACGGTTTTTGTCACGATACATTGCTCTACCATCTGGCGGCGATCCGCTGGGTCGCCGACTTCGGATCGGTGCCCGGCCTGGCCAATCTTCACGGTAGATTCGGATTCAATAGCGCGCTGCATCCGTTAACGGCGCTATTCGGTTGGCCGTTTGGGATAGAGGTTGGCAGGGAGTATATAAACCCCACGATTATTCTGTCGGTCTGTGCCGCGCTTCTGCAGGGAGTAAGGCTGCGCCCCAAAGAATTCTTCACTCCCGGTTCAATCTATGCGTGTCTCCTTTTCGTTTTAGGATTCCGGTTACTCTTCTCGGATTGTTTTTCCTCTCCCCAACCTGATGTGGCCGGCGCTGGTCTGGCGCTTCTCGTGGCCTGGCATCTACGGGAGGTGATTCAAGAGCCCGCTCCAGAAAGGCAGGTAGGAGCATTTCTCACCTGTCTGATGTCCGGGGCTTTGGTCCTGACCTTCAAGCTCTCCTACGCCGTCCTTGGAATAGTCGCTGCCGGTGTGGCCATAGGGATTGTCTTTTTCCAGGGCCGCCGCCTTAAGTTGATTTTTGCAGGCTTGATAATGGTATGTGTTTTTTCGGCACCGTGGTTATGCCGCGGCTATTTCACAAGCGGCTATCCATTCTATCCGTCGGATCTTGGACGTATCAATTTCGATTGGGCGGTACCAGCCGAGACGGCGTTACTAGAGAAAGATTGGATTCTAAGCTGGGGCCGGGCGCCGTACCAGGATGTACACTTGGTATTGAAAGACGCTAGGTGGTTCTGGCCTTGGGTAGCTACTACCCTAGGCGGTTCGATCTTTCGAAAATCTGCGCTGCTGGCCGCCGCAGGGCTGATTATTGTCGCTCTCACCTGTCCTTGGCTCTATCGCAAGGATTCCTGGTGGCGGTGGTGCTTGCTAATAAGCCCTGTTATCCTTTCCGTTTTGTTCTGGTTTGAGACCGCGCCAGATCCCAGGTTCGCCGAAGGTACGCTTTGGATTCTGGCCGCGGACGTCGCTTATCTGGCATTTGCTGGCCGGGAGAAGGTCAATCGCTTCGCTCGAGCTTTCTTGGCCGTCGTTATTGCCGGCTTACTTTTGCTCGATTCGGTGAATGGGTTCGCACGACTAGCTAAGGAGCCAGAACGATTTCCTAACTACGTGGGTGTCCCCGTTCCCATGGTTTCGGAACTGACTTACTCCGGGCTCAAGGTTTGGGTTCCAACGGAAGGCGAACTCGCTGGACCGTGGACGATACCGGCTACACCGCCGGATCGTTTCGATCCGAGACTCGAACTTCGCGGACAGACCTTGCGAGAGGGATTCCGGATGAATCTTTCTTGGCCGAAGCCGAAGTGGAAGAATGGCCGGATGCTGCCAGCGGATGCCGGGCGGTAGGGAGTTCAAGGAGTACAAGGAGTACGAGGAGTTCAAGAACCCTGAGCGCTTGCTCTCCTTGAACTCCTCATTCTCCTCGTACTCCTCGTACTCCTTGAACTCCTTGAACTCCTTGAACTCCTCATTTCGCGAGCCTAGTGAGCTTCTGGCCGTCCTTCGTATCTTTCACGGTCCAACCGAGCTCGGCGATTTGTTGCCGCAGAGCATCACTTCGCTGCCAATCTTTGGCGGTTCTAGCTGCGGCTCTTTGTTCCAGCAATTCTTGTACAGCGGACGGAATCGTTTCTTCTTCAGGTTGGATTTGAAGCACCTGATTGATGTTCTCCCACCATCGTAAGAGAGCTGCGGCTTGTCCCGGCTGCAATTCGCCGGCGTCCATTAGCTGGTTACTGGTCCTGATTTGTTTAAACAGCTCTGCTAATGCGGCCGAAATATTAAGATCATCGTCTAGAGCGGCGAAAAACGAGTCAGATGCCGCGGGTGTGTAGTCCTGGTCCGCCGCCGCATCAGCAGCGAGGTCGCGTAAGCGTTGTGTCCATTCATCTAGGCGGAGCAAAGACTGGCGCGCTTCTACCATGCCATCAAATGTAAAGTTCAGTTGCAGCCGGTAGTTAACACGCAGCAGGGCATACCGGATCTCGCGGCCGGTGAACCCGCGGGCGATTAGATCGCGTATCGTGTAGAAGTTGCCGAGTGATTTAGACATCTTCTGGCCTTCAACCAAGAGATGGGCGCTGTGCAGCCAATAACGGACGAACTTTTTGCCGGTGCAGCTTTCGGACTGAGCAATCTCAGCCTCGTGATGTGGAAACAGGTTATCGACTCCGCCGCAATGGATATCGATTTCCGGGCCAAGGAGCCGAGTAGCCATGGCGCTACATTCGATGTGCCAGCCCGGCCGGCCTCGACCCCACGGGCTATCCCAACCAACGGTCCCGTCCTCTGTGTCCCAGGCTTTCCATAGCGCAAAATCGCCGAGACTTTCTTTTTCGTATTCGTCGCTTTGGATTCGGCCGGAGGGACGCAGTTCGTCCAGGTCTAGATGGGCGAGGTGACCATAATCCGGGAATCGATTGATGCGAAAATAGACGGATCCATCTTCCGCCTGGTAAGCGACCTCTTTCTTGATTAAGAAATCGATCATCGCAATCATCTTCCCGATGTTTTCCGGATCCGTCGCCGCCGGATAAAAATTAGCGTCTTTGATCCGCAACGTCCGCATATCCTCAAAAAACGCCGCAGTGAACTGTTGGGTGAATTCCGCTAGCGGCACATTGGCGGCACGACTATTCCGGATCGTCTTATCGTCCACGTCGGTGATGTTCATCACGCGATCGACGGTGAACCCTCTGGCTTCGAGATGGCGCTGCAGCAGGTCTTCAAAGAGATAGGTGCGAAAGTTGCCGATATGAGCAAACGAATAAACGGTCGGTCCGCAGGTATACATCTTTACCAATTTCCCTGCCGGGTCGATCGGTTCGAACGGCTCCACCGTTCGCGAAAGGCTATTAAGAAACCGTATCATGCTTAGGACTTAAATTTCACCACAAAGGATAAAAAGGTGAAAGGTGATAGGTGAAAAGTGAAAAGCGATAGATTGTAGCGGCCATCTTATCGGTGGGCTCGCAAATTCACGGCGTAAACCTTTCACCTTTCACCTTTCACCTTTCACTTTTCACGTCTACTCGCTCTGTGGTGAAATGCTTTCAAACCAATGCGCGAGGGGCATCCTCCGGGAAACGAGGTTCCACTTTTTCGAGAGTGGCAATGGCCATGGCTGCGATGCCTTCGCCGCGTCCGATGAATCCCAGGCCTTCGTTGGTAGTCGCCTTAATCGCGATCCGATCAGGCGGGATGTTGAGAGTTTGAGCCAAACGTTCGCGCATGGCGGATATGTGCGGACCGATCTTGGGTTCTTCCGCGATCAGCGAAGAGTCGATGTTCACGATAGCGAAGCTTTTGCCTGTGAGTATCGCTTGCACCCTTCGCAATATTTCTTGGCTGTCGATGCCCTTTATCGATTGATCGGAGTTGGGAAAATGATGGCCGATATCCCTATCGCCAGCGGCGCCCAGGAGCGCATCCGCAATCGCGTGGGTTAGAACGTCTGCGTCTGAATGCCCTTCCAATCCGCGGGCATGTGGGATGTCGACCCCGCCCAAGACCAGCTTTCGACCATTTACCAATCGGTGGATATCGTAACCAATACCGCTTCGGACCATAAATCAGGTGTTTGGAATAGAACTTTGCAGTTCGTTCAGATCAATTTTTCCGTTCCAGGCAATCACGGCAATTTTCTTTTCATCAAGCGGGCTCGGTTTGGCGATGACTTGGCCGCCGGCACACTCAACCAGCAACCAGCCAGCCGCAATATCCCAAAGGTTGACGCTTTGTTCGATATAAGCGTCGAAGCGTCCGCTGGCCACGTAAGCAAGATCAAGAGCAGCGCTACCCATCATCCGGCATTTCCGCGCTTTGTTTACTAAGACACTGAAGGTTTTCAGTCCCAGATCGATGGCGGCCGGCGTTTTGGAGAAGCCTACTGACACGATCGATTCGCCAATGGAGGTTCGTTTGCTCACGTGGATCAACTCGTCATTTAGATAGGCCGGTTCGCCCCGGATTGCTCGCCAGAGTTCGTTCTTGATAGGATCATAGATGACACCAACCTCGATCTGTTGGGCCCGGCGAAATGCGATGGAGACCGAGAAATGCGGAATACTATAGAAGTAGTTCACGGTCCCATCGATGGGATCGACAATCCAATCTCCCTCAGCGTTCGCAGTCTCTGCCGATCCTTCCTCGCCGAGTATGCTGGTATTAGGAAACTCGCGGAGCAACGATTCGGTGATCAGTTCTTGAGCTCGCACATCTAGCTCCAATTTCAGGTCGTGAGCTTCGGCGACATTGACCTGAAGCGGCCGCATAAAGTTTTCTCGGATCAAGGAACCGGCGGCTTGAGCCGCATCGATAGCAGCGCTGAGATAGGTGTTCATCGTGTGAGATAAGAAAGTTTGTTATTCTGATGCGAAGATGAGGGAATTGCATGTATTTCCTCAGCCGGAATCGTCAACGATTCCGGCCAGGTTGATTTGCGCAAAGCCTGACGCCTTGCGAATCAAGTCGCAGAGCCAATCCGCGCGGCGTTGTTCGTTTTGAAAGATAGTTCAACTTTGCGCAAATCAGTGTGGTTGTGCGCACTTTCGCGTCAAATGCAGCGCACAAAAATTTGGCTGCTACATCACTTTGTCATTGACGGTTGGTCGATTGTTCGTTAGTCAAGCGAGTTGTGAATTTCTTATCCTCCGCAACTGCGGAATGAAAGGGGGGATATCTCATGCCAGCGAAGAAAGCTCCGGCAAAGAAAGCAGCTCCTGCAAAGAAGGCTCCTGCGAAAAAGGTCGCGAAGAAGGCGCCTGCTAAGAAGACTGCCAAGAAGTAACTATACTCTTAAATATAGTGTGAATAGGAGGAGATTGAAAATCTCCTCCTATTTTGTTTGCTTTAATAAGCCCGCAACGAAAGTCTATTGGAGAGGATGGCTGCGTGAAGAACGGACGGACAACCCCTGCACGCAAAAAATGGACGTTGCTCTTTGGCATTCTCGCCCTGGTTGCGCTCGGTTTTTTTGGATTCGAGTTCTGGCAATGGATCTTGCCTTCTTTGCCTTTGCCGTCCGCCACTGGCTCTTTCTCACTATCGTCGGTGCCGAGTGGCGCTGCCGTGCACTGGAAAGGCCGCGAACTTGGCCGCACTCCTCTAACACAATATGTCTTACCTCCCGGTGACCAAGTGATTGAGCTAACCACTCCTGGATATCAACCTTGCCCGATCGAATTCACCATCAACGCAGGTTCGGTGGTTGATTTAGGAGTTCGCTCACTCGCAAAACAATTGGGGAGACTCAGACTGGTTACTGAACCCTCGGGGGTCTCTTATTTCGTGGTTGGTCCCGATAAGAAGACGATCGCCGGCATCACGCCGGACACGATCGAAAACCTGCCGTTGGGAAGATACGACGTTAAATTGCTTCAGCCGGGCTGGCCGGATTATGCGCAGGTAGCCGATATTAAGTCCGGGGACCCGGTCGAGGTCAGCCGCCAGTTTAAAGGAGGCAGCGTTGAACTAACGAGTGATCCATCTGGAGCGACGATTTTTGTCGGCGGAGCGAAACTCGGTACTGCGCCGCTGTCAGCGAACCTGCCCCTTGGACCGGTGGAAGTGACCTCGAGTTTTGGTGCGCTAGGTTCGGTAGTGCAAACGCTGGTCCCGGATCCGCAGCGGACCGTCTCGTTTCACTTCAAACACTCTTACGGCACTTTGCTAGTGAGTAGTGACCGCGCGGATGCGGTCTTAATTGTCGATGGACTGGATTTCGGACACCCGCCTGCGCAGCTCTTTCTTGCACCCGGAAATCACAAGCTGCTTTTGAGCGCGCCGAGTGCTCCTGACAAAACGAGAAGAGTCGATTTGATCGAAGGACAGCATGTCAATGTGCTGATCGATTTCGGAGCCGCGAACGGCGAGGTAGCCGCAGTTTCAAATGCCGGGGGGGCGCCGACACCGACGCCTCCACCCACACCTCCAAATAATGTCGCGAGTACGTCAGCGACGCCGGCCAGCACACCGGCGCCGGCCCAGTTAGCCGCCCGGACCACGCCGACTCCTCAACCGGTTTCGCGTCCGTCACCGGAGTCGAATCGGATAACCGGGAGCTCATCCTCACCATCGCCGACGCCGCAAAAGTCCATTAGCGGTTCGGAAGAGCAACCGGCGATTCCACCGGCGAACTCGGAAGAGACTCCATCGCCAGCGTTAACACCGGGTCCTGAATCACCGAAGCCAGTCCACACACTGAGCCGTTCGAGGACGAGTGCGCAAAAAGAGAGCGCAGCCGCTACCCCCTCTGCTTCGGTAGCGCTCAACCCTGAACAAGCGAAAAGCAAGGCAGAGGCCCATCAACTCCTGAATGCGCAGTTCAAAGCAAACGAAGAGGTTTTGAGGACAGAGAAACAGTACATCGATTATCAGATCAAGAATTCGTCCGGCGCCACTCGTGAACAATGGAAGTATCAGCTATCGCAATGGCGGCTAAAGAAAACGCGCGCTAAGCAAGACCGCGCGGCTCAAGAAGCGAGACTGAAAGAGGAATGGCGGTAGCCGGCGGCGCCGCCGGAATGACAAATTACAAATGACAGAGGACAAATTAGCTCGAGACAATTTGTCATTTGTAATCTGTCATTTGTAATCTGTCATTTGTTATTCTTACCGCTTTTTAGCATCGCGAGCGCTTGGTCGGCGATTTCCTCGACGGGCCAGAGCCTTCCGATTCCTTCGTAGCCGCACGCTAGCATTCCTTCCTCCGGTCCGATGAATTCGACGCCGCGTCCACGGAGCACGGTTACGTTGTTTTGGGTGGCAGGATGCAACCACATCTTTCCGTTCATGGCGGGAGCAACCAGCAGCGGAGCTTTGGTTGCCAAGGCGATGGCGGTGAGTGCCTCATCAGCAAACCCGTGAGCCAGCTTAGCCAAGATGTCGGCTGATGCGGGGGCGATCAGCAACAAATCGGCGCGATCCGCCAGGTCGATATGGCCCGGTTGCCAGCCTGCTTTTTCGTCGAAGATATCGGTGGTTACAGGATTACGAGAAAGGGTCTGAAGCGTGAGCGGAGTAATGAATTTCGCTGCGCCATGTGTCAGAACGACATGCACATCGCATCCCGCCTTGCGAAGTTGGCTAGCGAGATCGGCGGCCTTGTAAGCAGCGATCGAAGCGGTGATTCCGAGGATAACGGTCATTGAGAGGAGTACAAGGAGTACAAGGAGTACAAGGAGTTCAAGGAGTTCAAGGAGTTCAAGGAATACAAGAAGTACAAGGAGTTCGGAATCAACGCCGATGGTGGGGTAAAATATAATCGGAAAAGAATGGGAATCCAGCTGCGTGGTTTTGGCCTGATGAGTTCCGCTTGGAGCCTCCTCGAACTCCTTGTACTCCTTGTACTCCTTGTACTCCTCTATTCTACGTTAGACACCTGTTCTCTAATCTTTTCCAATTCAGCTTTCGAATGAACTACCAGCTGAGAGATTTCGGCATCATTGGCTTTAGCGCTCAGGGTGTTCAGTTCCCGACCGATTTCTTGGCAGAGAAATTCGAGCGTCCGGCCGATGGCGTCTTCGGATTCAGCAGTCGCTAGAAATTGAGTGATGTGAGACTCCAGTCGGGACACTTCTTCGGAAAAATCCGAGCGCTCAGCGAAAAAAGCGACCTCCTTAGCCAAGCGATCGTCATCGAGCGGAACGTCGACGCCGTGCGACTTGACTCGATCACGCAACGAATTCAGGAACCGTTCCGTTGCGCGTGGCTGCAGTTTACGGATTTTCCCCAGATTCGATCGCAGAGTCTTGATGCGTCGTGTCAGGTCTCGCAACAAATGAGCGCCTTCCTTGGCGCGCATGGTGAGTAACTGCTCCAGGGCGGTCTCCAGGGCGGTAAGAACTGCTTGGCGAGTAACGCTCTTGAGTTCCTGTTGCTCCGGCGCGTCCAGGACTCCTGGGGCGCGCAACACCATCTCGATGCTGATCTCGCCCGCTAAGCCGAGCTCTTTCTGCACCGCGCTAAACGTCTCGAGATAAGCTTTCGCTAATTGCCGATTTAAATTCGGAGCGAACTCACCCCGAACAAACCGGGCCGAAATGTTAGTGTTAATTCTGCCGCGATGAATTTTCCGGTCGATGGCGGTTCGGATCTCCGTCTCCAAGGAGGAAAACGCTTCCGGTAAACTCAGTACAATCTCGGTTTGGCGTTTATTCAGCGCCTGCAATTCTACAACGACCTTGCACTCATCAGTGGCGGCTCGTCCCCGACCGTACCCGGTCATGCTACGCATTGGCGTGGTATTCCTGCAGTGAGCGGACGTCAATGCCCTTGGTTTTGATGCCGCGAATGGCGCGGATGCTTGCTTCGACGGCGCTCATCGTGGTGAGAATCGGGATCCGGTTTGCCACCGCGAGGCTACGAATTCGGATTTCGTCTTTTCGGGGAGTCTTCCCGCTTGGGGTGTTGATGATGAGATCGATGTCTCCGTTCTTCATCAGATCGAGTACGTTCGGTCGTCCCTCAGAAATCTTAAATAGATGGCGGACAGGGACACCGACGGCTTCGATCGCCGCGGCGGTACCATCTGTCGCATAGAGTTGGAATCCAAGCTCAACCAGTTCTTTGGCCAAACGTACCAAGCCCGGCTTATCTCCATCTTTGACGCTGACAAACAGGTTTCCCTTTTCCGGGAGCGGAGGTTGAGCCGCCATTTGCGACTTGCCATAGGCGACTCCGAGATCGTCGGCGATACCCATGACTTCTCCCGTCGCCTTCATTTCCGGCCCCAGCATAATATCGATGCCGGGGAAACGGATGAAAGGGAAGACCGCTTCTTTCACGGAGAAATGCTTGGGAATGATCTCTTTCGTGAAGCCAAGCTCAGCTAAGGTCTTACCGGCCATGACTTTTGCTGCCAACTTGGCAAGTGGGACCCCGATGGCTTTGCTAACAAACGGTACGGTGCGAGATGCTCTGGGATTGACTTCCAGTACGTAGACCTCCTCCGCTTTGACGGCAAACTGCACATTCATCAAGCCGCGGACCTGCAGCTCTTCAGCCATCGCCTTGGTGGCGGTCTCGATCACGGATAACACTTTAGGAGAGAGCGAGAATGCAGGGATAACACAAGCGCTATCGCCGCTGTGGATACCGGCCTGTTCGATGTGTTGCATGATGGCGCCGATCACAACCGTCTCGCCGTCAGCAATACAATCGACATCGACCTCGGTGGCATCCTCCAGGAATCGGTCAACCAGCACCGGGCGTTCAGGACTGGCCTCAACGGCCGTGCGAATATAGCGACGCAGATCCTCTTCCCCGTAGACGATTTCCATAGCCCGTCCGCCTAGCACGAAAGAAGGACGAACCAGAACTGGAAACCCGACCATGCGGGCCACTTTAACTGCTTCGACCTCGTTTGTGGCGGTTCCGCTGGGGGGTTGGTTAAGCCCGAGACGTCGCAGCATCGCCGAAAAATGCTTTCGATCTTCCGCAATCTCGATGCTGTGGGGTTGAGTGCCGATGATGTTAACCCCATTGGCCTGCAGCGCCGCAGCTAGATTCAGTGGAGTTTGCCCGCCGAATTGCACGATCGCGCCCCAACAATCGAGCGCCCGATAGATCGACAGCACATCTTCCAACGTAAGAGGTTCGAAGAAAAGCATGTCGCTGGTATCATAGTCAGTCGAGACTGTTTCCGGATTTGAGTTGGCCATTACGGTCTCGAAGCCTTCTTCCTTCAGAGCGAAGGCGGCGTGGACGCAGCAATAGTCGAATTCGATGCCTTGGCCGATCCGATTCGGGCCGCCACCCAGGATCAAGATTCTCCGGCGGTCCGTGGTGCGAAGCTCACTTTCTTCTCCGTAGCTGGAATAATAATAAGGAGTATAGGCTTCGAACTCAGCGGCGCAGGTATCAACCAACCGATACGTAGGAGTGAGTCCCTGTTCGATGCGCTGTTCGCGCACATCGCTCTCTGACCGGCCGGTTAGGAAACCGATCTGGCGATCAGAAAATCCGAGCTGCTTCGCCTTGTGCAGATCCAACTTGCCCGATTTGATTTGGGCTTCGGCGGTAATGAGTTGATAGATGTTTTCGAGAAACCAGGGATCGATTCCGGTCAGGCTATGGATCTTGGCTGTGTCGAGTCCGGCTAAAAAAGCGTACCGGACATAGAAGATGCGGTCCCAGGAAGGGTTCACCAATTTCCGTTGGACTTCTGCGAGGTCCCATTGGCCATCGTCAGTTCGCGGCTCGCTATCTTTACCGTCCGCCCCCAAACCAAAGCGGCCAATTTCCAATGATCGGAGAGCTTTCTGAAGAGCTTCTTTGAATGTGCGCCCGATGGCCATGGCCTCGCCCACACTTTTCATCTGGGTAGTCAGAACGGGATCGGCTTGGGGGAATTTCTCGAACGTAAATCGGGGAACTTTGACAACGCAATAATCGATTACGGGTTCAAAACTGGCCGGTGTTTCTCGGGTAATATCGTTGCGTATTTCGTCCAGCGTGTAGCCGACGGCCAATTTCGCGGCGATCTTGGCGATGGGGAAACCGGTGGCTTTTGAGGCGAGCGCGGATGATCGCGATACGCGCGGATTCATCTCGATTACCACCATGCGGCCCGTCTTTGGGTCGACCGCGAACTGGATATTTGATCCCCCGGTCTCCACGCCGATGACGCGAATCACGGCAAAAGAAGCATCGCGCATGAGCTGATACTCTTTATCGGTCAGGGTTTGGGCGGGAGCGACGGTGATGGAATCGCCGGTATGAATCCCCATCGGGTCGAGATTCTCGATCGAACAGATGACGACGCAGTTATCTGCTCGGTCGCGCATCACCTCCATCTCAAATTCCTTCCACCCCAGAAGTGATTCTTCTATTAAGACTTCTTTGACTGGGGATTGGTCCAAACCACGAAGGACGATCTCTTCAAATTCTTCCCGATTGTAGGCGATACCGCCGCCGGCACCTCCCAGCGTATAGGCGGGGCGGATAATGAGAGGGAAGCTGCCAATCATGGCCGCTACTTGCTGCGCTTCCACTAGATCGTGGGCGACACCAGATTGCGCAACATCCAGGCCGATCTCGACCATCGCATCTTTAAAGAGCTGGCGATCTTCTCCCTTTGCAATCGCATCGGCGTTGGCGCCGATTAATCGGACATTGTATCGCTCGAGCACGCCGTTGCGATAGAGGGCCATGGCCGTGTTGAGCGCAGTCTGTCCGCCTAAAGTGGGGAGCAGGGCGTCCGGCCTCTCTTTAGCGATAATCAGCTCGACAATCTCGGGAGTGATCGGCTCGATGTAAGTATGGTGAGCGAACTCCGGATCCGTCATAATCGTAGCCGGGTTCGAGTTAATCAGCACCACGACGTAACCTTCCTCCGCTAGCGCCTTACAGGCCTGCACTCCGGAGTAGTCGAACTCGCACCCTTGCCCGATCACAATCGGACCAGAGCCGATTAGTAGTATCTTTCGGAGAGAAGTATCGCGTGGCATGAGCGATGGCAGGTTAACGGTGGAGCGGCAAAACTCAACCCTGGAAACGAGCGAGAACGCCGGGGAGCGAGCGCGAACGCCGGGAACGCCGGGAACGGACGAACGTGGACGCGGAGAATCAGCGAAAGACGCCGGGAACGAGCGTGAACGCTAGGACCAAGAGCGAACGCGAGCAAACCTGACAACGACCGCCAATGGGCGCGCGCAAGGACGACCCGTTCAAGGCGCTCTCGCTCGTTCCCGCTCGTTCACGGCGTTGTTAGAGCCGTTGTTCCAGATCAACTAGACGGCTAAGCGCGCTGACGAAATCTTTAAGTGCGCTCGCCGGGAGCATTATGGTATCGCGCCGGCCACTCACGTCCTCGGTGATCTTTAAGAAGCGTCCGCGTTGGTTCTCTTTTAAGTCCAGAAAGAAGACTTTTCGGTCGACCTGAATCTTCTCCGAAGCGAGCGGATCGCTTGAGCCGTGTGCATTGCTATTAATCATAACCTCGAATTCCTTGCCTTGTTAAGGGGGGACATAACCGCCCTATTGCTTTCCGCCTTCGCAAAGCGACTCGACCGAGCTCGCCGAAGTCCTTCCTCCGTCGTCCCTAGTTCCCGTACTATGGCGGACGAGACGGCGCGACAGGCCCAAGAGAAAGCAACCCTGTAACCGGTCATTCGTTGGAAGATAGGAATTTAGTATAAGAAAAAAAGCAAATTTACGAAGGAAAATTCTGAAGTCCAACAGCCGAGCGGACCTTAGCCATCGTCTGTTGGGCTGTGGCCAGGGCTCGTTCTGCTCCGCGTCGCAGCACCGATTCCACATAATTGAGGTCCGATTCCAGCTCAGCCCGCTTTTTCCGCATCGGCTCGAAAGCGTTCCACAGGACCTCAAAAAGCTGTTTCTTGTACTCGCCGTACCCAGTTCCGCCGACTCGAAAACTTTGCGTCATCGCCTCGACCTCTTCCGGACTCGCGAACAGCCGATAAAGCTGCAGGATTATGGAATTCGTCGGATCCTTGGGCGTTTCTACCGGTGTTGAATCGGTAACGATGCCCATCACTTTTTTTCGCAACACTTTTTCGGGAGCGAAAATCTCGATCGTGTTCCCGTAACTTTTGCTCATTTTTTGGCCGTCCAAGCCGACTACGGTTGCCACTTCCTCACGGATCCTAGGTTCCGGGATCTTCAAGACCTGCCCGTAGATTTCGTTGAATTTTGCCGCTACATCGCGGGTGATTTCGAGATGCTGTTTTTGATCCTGGCCAACCGGGACCATGTCGCTCTCGTACAGTAAAATATCAGCAGCCATTAATACGGGATACGCGAACAGCCCATGGGTTGCAGCCAGTCCGCGGGCGATCTTATCTTTGTATGAATGGGCTCGCTCCAATAAGCCCATCGGAGTTACCGTGCTGAGTATCCAAGCCAGCTCGGTGACGAAGGGAATGTCGGATTGGCGAAAGAAGCAGACCTTGGCGGGATCCAAACCGCAAGCCAGGAAATCAAGAGCGACGCCTAGGACGTTCCGGCGTAGCTCTTCCGGGTTCTGCAGAGAGGTAAGAGCATGATAATCCGCGATAAAATAGAACGCATCGCCTTGATCTTGCAGTTCTATGGCCGGCCGCAGAGCGCCGAAGTAATTGCCTATATGCAACGTCCCTGATGGTTGAATGCCAGTTAAGTACCGAGCCATGGCAAAGTCATAAATGACAAATGACAGATAACAAATGACAAATGGTGGGTGGGCGCGGCGGCGAAACGGCGAATGGGCGAATGGGCGATACGGCGCACGGCGATGCGGATTTTACCGCGAAGCGGTTATACAGAATAGCCCAGGGCTTCTATGAAGCCGAACTTGTCAAGGCCGCGCCGCTAAAAAGTATTTTCTGAGAGTTTTGCTTGGTTTGGACCGCGACCAGGCGACAAGAAAGCTATGACTGGCTCTTTGGTGCTTGATCGACACGGTGCGAGGGACGAGCACCGTGATGATCAAGTACCAAAAGTCAGTGAAGCTTCTAGCGCTACTGGGTTCTGTTAGCTAAGGAGCGGGTTTTGTGGGTGGGAAGATCCTCCTTTTTGGGCTAGCTGCTTGTAAGATGCGGCTTTGGCCAGAGACAACGTTTGCCGTCCCAGCTCGAGCAGTTGGTAGCTCGGGCTAAGCTTCTATCGGTTGGAACCTTGGATTCGCAACGCGGTGATTTATGCAGTGAGCAAAAAATGGACAGCAACGAGCGTTCTAATCTTTAGCGCGGTTTTGTTGCTTAAAAACCAACCCTGGGCACAGAGACGCGCCGTTGCTGCCAAAGTGATCTGAAAGCAGGTGTTTGCTTTGGGGAGTGACTAAGTGGCGTTGTCTTACTTGGCCTTAGAGGTTGGCTGCATGACCAAGCCCAGCTCTTGGGCGGTGACTCGTCCGTTTCTAAGCGCCATAAATCGATGGCCAATTGGCGAGCGGCTTTGACCACCAAGCGTTTCCTGGCTCGCTTACTTCTGACTAGACCAGCCCCTAGCTGACGCACGACTTGGTAATTGGGTTGCCACTTAACTAGCCGCCAGACCATTTCCACCAGGTTCCAGCGTACTGCCGCATTGCCACAACGGTTGATCGAACCTTCTTTGCCTCGTCCGTCACTGGAGTGAATGCCAGGGCATAAACCGGTGAAACTGCTCAGAGCTCTGGCAGTCTTAAAGCGGGCTAAACCCTTGAGCTCATATTCCAAGGCCACGGCGCTGTAGGCGCCCACTCCCTTAGGCAGTAGCGCCGGGGCCAAGGCTTCGATTTGCTTTCGCAGTTTTTGTTGCTCCTGCTCCGCACTCAAGAGCTTGCCCCGCCAGCCTTGGAGCCGGGTTTGCATCCAGGCTTGGAAGCGCCCATGAGTTTTGAGCTCCTTCCAGACTTGGGGCTGCCACCATTGGCCCTGCACTTCGATGCCTTGGGCGCACAGTAATCCTTTGCCACGAGCCTCATAGCGGGTCCGATCCGCCATGATCTGGCGATGATAGCGGATGAGCGCGCGCTTCTCTTCCTGTTCGGTTGTGGGGATGGCCACTGTACTCAAGGCTTTGCGGTTACCCCGCAAGTAACGATCGAGTTGATCGACTAGTTCTGCGCTATCGCGCCGATCGGTCTTTTGACCCTTGTCTTGGCCCATCGCTTTGGGAGCTACCACCAGGTTTTTGACCCCCATTTGCTCCAAGTCTCGATGCAACCAGTAACCGCTGGCTCCAGCTTCGTAACAGCTATAAACTTCCCAGCCGGCTTCGCGTTTTCTCTCTACCCAGTTCTCAAACCCATCGTGGCCCATTTTGCCAACCGCCTTGATCGCTCCAGCCTCTTCCTGCATCGCCACCGTCGGTCACCTGCCGGTAATGCATATCCAGCCCCAGTTTCAGAACCCGATTGCACTTTCCTTCTCCGCTTCCTTGCTCGATACTTTTTCCTGTTAGTTGTTTATTCATAAGAGCCGACAATTTAGCAGCGGGTGCTGCTAGTTGTCGGCTCATGTCATCTTTAGCCCTGGGTTGCGCACCGCAAAATCCGCCCTGAAAGTGGCGCCCGAAGTGGTGGACTAGAGCTTCGCGTGTTGATTCGATCGGTCGGCCCAATTTCTGATGCCCCTTCAGGGCACGGTTCATTAAACGCTTACCTGAGAGAGGCACGACAAGTCGGCGCGACTGATCGCCGCATCGCCGTGTCGCCGCATCGCCGTGTCGCCGTGTCGCCGTGTCGCCGCATCGCCGTGTCGCCGCATCGCCGCATCGCCGCATCGCCGCATCGCCGCATCGCCGTGTCGCCCATTCGCCCATTCGCAAATCACGCCCAGGACCTAACCAGCGTTTGCTCTTGCTCAATGAGCTGTTGCCAGTTCTCTCGATGTTTTGGTTCGTAGCGATGATCTTGGAACTCCGCCATTTTGCGGCGCAGGGCGATCAACTGGTCCAGGAAAGGGGTCGCCTCTGTGTACACCTCCCGGAGGAACCGGACAGCCGCAGCATCGCGGTCCCAAATCGCTCCAAAGGAGTTCAGGAAATCGACCGCGTATTGAATATCACCGCGATCGTTATGCTGCCAGATGTCCGGAGCGGGTTCCGGAACATCAAGAAGGAGCGGAGCAAGGTACAAGTTTTGAATCATGCCTCGGCGGTACTTACCGACGGCGGCTTTCTCTTCATCGCGATCGGCCAGTGACAACGCCCAGCCAAATTGGAAACCGGGGTCCTCGAGATCATTCGGATAGGTCTCCTGGTACCAGCTAAAGAAATCTTGAGCCTCATCAATTTGTCCGGATAAGAGCTGCAATAGTGGGACTAGAAAACGAACACCGGGATGATCCACCGGATTGCGCTGAAGAAGATGTTCGCCCATCTGGACGGCTTGCAGCAGGTCCCCTCGCTGCCAAGCGGTCAGTAATTGTCCGTGAAGCGCGCGGATGTAACAGCTCGATTCGCCAGGTGTGTGGAAGCCAGCGGAGTCAGCGGCAGCTTTAGCAAACTTTTCCGCCGCCGCATCGACGTCCCCGTCTTGTAATTCAAGGTCGGCCAATTCAACCAAGGCTTCGGGAAGATCCTCGGCCAGCTCCAAGGCTTTGGCGAGTAGAGCTCGTTTCTTGTCGATCGATCGGACATGTCTCAGTGCTTGGACCAGTCCTTGAGCGATAATCTTCGGTCCCAAAGATGCCAACAGCGTTTGGGCTGACCCCGCGATCATGGAGTCAAGGCGCTGGCGTACTGCTTCCTGCTGAGGTGCGTCAGTTTCGCTGCGATCGTTGTCGACCAGCTGCACCTCGCAGTGATATTCGCGCGAGAGACCTTGCCAAACGGATTCGTCCCACTCTTCCAGGTCGGGAATCTGAACTTCATCCGGTATGCCTCTTTCTTGAAAAAGACGATGTATCAGCACCTCAGCTCGTCTCTGGTCGAGCTCTCGGATGAATTCATGGCCGACCAGCATCCCGGTGTGACGGTGAATCACATAGATGCATGTCGGCAGAATGAACATTGAGCCGAACGGTATGGGCAGATCGACATCGAACCAATCTACCCGCCAGGTTTCTCGGGTTGCGCGTAAGGGTTGGATCATTGCCAATCGATAGCCATCCGCTGACGGCGGTTGAACTTATCGGTGTAAAAGAGCTCGCGGTTCGCGGTACCGAATTCATGCACCATCTTGGTGACCTTAACATCGAAGCAACAATACTCGGCGATATCGAGGATGCGTTTCTCTCGCCACCATTTGATCGCGTCCACGCCACCGGCAGTCTTACCGACGCCCAGTGTGGCCATAGCCAGGTTGTCGAGGTTCGGTTTGCTGCCGATCCGTTTTTCGATCTCGACTAGAATATCCAAAGTTCGCAGCTGATGCGGCAGGTCCAGAATGGTGTAACCCATGAGTACTTCATAATCGAAGTTCACGATGTTGAACCCTACGACTAAGTCTGCCTTGAGCAATTGATCAATCAGCTCGTTGACTCGCGATTCCGAGTAGATCCGATATTGCCTCAGCGCGGTGCTATAGGTAACACCGATCGACATTTTCATGTCCTGCTTGTTGTGCCACCCGCCGGCATCATTAGCGGTTCTTTGTGTCTCCAGATCGAAGTAAATGATATCCGGCATAGAAGGAGTACAAGGAGTACGAGGAGTTCAAGGTCGGCGCCTCATAAGTTTGTGGGAAGAAAAAGAGAAGTGGAACAAAACCGAAAATGGCAAAGCGCCTTTTGCCGAGCGGTACTGAGGAGGGGCTCCTTGTACTCCTTGTACTTCTCGAACTCCTTGCACTCCTTTTCTCAAAAGCCGCCGGCGTCAAATCGATACAAATGTTCCAAGCCGGTGATGCTGTACTCCTCGACCACAGTACCATCCGAGAAGTAGACCTTCATTCCGTTAGCGCCGTCGGGTTCCCATTTGATTTGAGTTACTCCTTTGGTTTTAGCGATCTGGAGCAAAGGCAAACCGTCGTTGATCGCCAAATGTACCCCCTGGTTATCTGCGGCAGCGCTTAGGAGAAAGTTAACTTGGCGTGTATTTTCCAAAGGATTGTTCTCGGGTCGGATCATCACCGGAGGCGAATCGGTTTTGCCGTCTGCTCGAACGACGGTTCCGGCGTGAACATCGAAGTATTGATGAGGCACTAACGAACGATCGAACCATTTCTCCCAGATCGATTGCTGATCTTTAACGCTTTGGAAATGTAGGCCAATTACTCTTTGGCCTGGGTTCAGGTCGGCATCCAAGAGAAGATCGCTATTGCTTTTTGAGGCCGAAACTTGTCGGATTCGGGCTAAGCCGTCCGGGAGATCGAGATCTTTACTCGTTCTCGCCGCCAGATCGACTTGCCGGAGCCACGTCTTCGATCCGTTGCTGAGCAGGAGCCAGATTTGATCGCCGGCGCCTCCGCTGAGGTCGAGCAGTTCGCCGGCTTCATCCAACTCGACCGGAACCAGGTGGTCGCCGTCCGTGCGCCATAATTTTCCGTTCGGGCTGGCGACGATCAAGGTGGAGCTGAGAAGAGCGCACCGGTTTATATCGGGCGTTGGCAGGGTGATCACCGTCTTTTGTTCGCCTGACGTGTACTGAATTTCGTGGTCGGTCAGAATCGCCCAGTTTGATCCCGAACGATCAGCATCCCGGATATTGGGCATGGCATTGAGCTGAGTATTCGCACCGTCTGCTACCGCGATGCTAGCGACGTGGTCAGGGTATACGGCCAAAAGGCTAAGACCGTCTGATTTGAGCCGGAGGATGCCAGGATCTACTGAGAAGCGCTGCGACTTCCCAGATGTTCCATTAACCACTAAGATTTCCGAGTGACCGGTATCGGCAACCACCGCCAGTAGTCTGCCGTCCAACAAGGCTGGAGAGTTGACGTTTTTGACTCTGAGATTCTGTGCATCGTCAACCCAGTCATTGAGATGGTAAGCACCCCCCGAAATAGTCACGTCTCCGATGAGCACTCCTCGCGCGAAATACTTTCCGGCCGGAAGAATTTTGCCATTTCCATCTGTGCCATCCCAATCAACAAACAATCCATTGAGCCCCGATTTGAACGAATCGACTTCGGCGGCTTGCTTTAACACGCGAACCAGTTTTCCATGCCCATCGTAGACTCCGAGACTGATGAGGCCTTCAATGGGAGGCGGGATGAACATCAGTTGTTTGCCCGTTTCTTCGTTCTCATCGCCAGCCGCAAAGATCTGCGGTGACAGCAACAACAGGGTGGCTGAAATCCAGACCCGTACAGCCGGCAAGACCCGCCTGAGGATCCTCATAAATAGTATTTCCACTGCAAGTCGGGAAACAGATTGTCTCGCCATTCGCAGTTGGCGAGGAATTCTTCGTCGATCACCCCTCCTCGAAGCTGATCGTACATCCGGGTAAACCGGAGAATATGGGTCCGGGTTCGCATCGCAGCGTAGTCTTTCGCGGTCCCGGTCCGCATTAGAAATGCCCAATCGCTGGATTGAGCCAGAAGTAATTCACGAGCCATTTGGCGCAGCGCTCTTTCTTTCCATTTTGCGGGCGATTTTTGCACAGCCTCAGCGCACTCAGTCATGCGGCGGGCGGCGGCGTGCAAATGCGGGTAGATCCAGCTGTTACTTTCGTCCAGCCAGACCTCCCAAAATCCGCGGTTGCCCCAACTCGATGGGCTCGGCGAAATAACCTGCAGCGTATCATGCTTTTCGAGATAGTCGCTCGGGGTAATCAACTCGAAGGTGGTCTGGTCATAGACAGCTTTCCGAATAAATAGATTCAGAAATTGAGGGCCTTCATACCACCAATGGCCAAAGAGCTCGGCATCAAAAGGAGAGACAATGATCGGTTTGATATTCGTAATGCCGGCTAAATGCTCGATTTGCTTTATGCGGCTCGTCAGGAAATCGCCGGCATGATGATCCACGGCGCCGTTTGCCCAGCCCGGCACATAAGGTTGTTTTTGAGCGGTTCGCCCGGTGATGCGGTGATACTTAATGCCGGTGAACTTTCTGTGACCGTCGGCCGGCAAGAACGGCCGGAGGTAATCTAGGTCCAGGTCAAAACCGATATCTCGATAAAAGTCGCGGTATGCCGGGTCGCCGGGATAACCTTCCTGGGCGCTCCAGACCTGCTTGCTGGACTCTCTATCACGACCGAAAACGGCAGGTCCGGCGGGGGTGAAACAGGGAGCGTAGATGGCATAGCGCGGACGCGGAGAACCGAACATCAATCCGTGCGCATCCAAGATAAACCAACGCAGCTCAGCCTCTTGAAGCATCTGATCCAGACCTGAGTGGTAAGCGCATTCCGGCAGCCAAATTCCTCTCGGCGGCCGGCCGAAAGACTTAATGTAAGCGTCCCTCCCCACAGCGATCTGGGCCCAGACGCTTTTCGGATAACGCTCGAGGAGGGGAAGGAATCCGTGGGTTGCG
>Ga0206851_1101_pt1 | contig 25424 bp, 18 predicted proteins | sample Alteio_BWOrgCont_13_FD_152904 | JGI IMG/M metagenome (GOLD analysis project Ga0206851, IMG submission 152904) | Enriched cells from forest soil in Barre Woods Harvard Forest LTER site, Petersham, Massachusetts, United States -... | ecosystem: Environmental > Terrestrial > Soil > Temperate forest >... | reverse complement strand
GAACGCGCCGACAATATGGATCAGGGGTATGGCAACCACGTGATCATCACGCATGGTTTTGGGTACCAGACCTTGTACGGACACATGACCCGGTATGTGGTTCATGCCGGGCAGAAGGTAAAACGGGGTGAACTGATTGGCTATGTCGGAAGCACAGGCCGGTCGACCGGGCCGCATTTGCATTATGAGGTGATCAAGAACGGCGAAAAAGTAAACCCCGTAAACTATTTTTTTAACGACCTGAGCCCTGCCGATTATGCACGGATGACAGAAATGGCATCCAAACCTTCGCAGACGTTTGACTAAAACACGAGATCCCGAACCTATTTTGCCTTATGCATAAACAACGAATCGGTCTTTATTCAGCCACAGCCATTGTCATTGCCAATATGATTGGCACGGCGGTATGGGTGAGTATAGGCTACCAACTGATGGGTCTCCATTCGGGCTTTACCTTGATCCTGTTGTGGGTCATCGGGGGGATCACGGCCCTGCTGGGAGCGCTTTGCTATGGCGAAATCGGGGCTGCCTTTACGCGTTCGGGAGGTGAATACAATTACTTATCCGAGCTTTATCATCCGGCGGTAGGCTTTCTATCGGGATTTATTTCGTCTACCGTTGCCTTTGCAGCGCCTGTTGCTGCGGCAGCCCTTGCACTGGGCGCCTATTCGGGCAAGGTGCTCACCGGTTGGGATCCGCGGATCCTCGCTACGGCAGTTGTTTTGTTGCTGACCCTGGTGCATTCCTTGTCGCTCAAATCGGGCAGCCGGCTTCAGAATATCTTTACCTCCGCCAAGGTGCTTTTAATCCTTTTCATTATTGTGGCCGGTCTCCTGGCACATCGTACCGGCAATACAGGTTTTATGCCGGGCAAGATCAGCCTGGCCGAAATCCTTTCGGGTGCATTTGCGATAAATCTGTATTTCGTGTCGTATGCGTATTCGGGTTGGAATGCAGCAGCCTATCTTTCGAACGAAATTGAAGAACCTCAGAAAAACCTGCCAAAGGCATTGCTCTTCGGGACCCTCATCGTGACCGTCCTCTACATCCTCCTCAACCTTGTTTTTCTCTATGTGGCCCCTCAAAACGAGCTGGCTGTAAAGGGCGACTACAAAGTAGTGGAAGTAGGGTTTGTAGCCGCCAATCATATTTTTGGCATGGCAGGCGGAAAAATCATTGCCATTGTCATTGCCCTGTTGCTCGTTTCGACAATCAGTTCGATGATCATTGCCGGCCCGCGTGTAACGATGGTGATGGGCGAAGACATCCGTCTCTTCAGGGTCTTTGCCCATAAAAACAGGAACGGGATACCATCCAGGGCCGTTATCTTTCAATCCGCAATCTCGCTTTATTTCATCTTTGCATCTACCTTCAATGAGGTAATCGAATACATTGGTTTTACGTTGAGCCTTTTCACGTTCATGACAGTGCTCGGGATCTTTATCCTGCGCTCCCGCCAGAAAACAGCGCCGCCTGCATACTCCTACCGTACGTGGGGTTATCCCGTGACACCTGTCTTGTTCCTTATCCTCATCTCCTGGATGCTGGTTTATGGATTTATCTACAAACCCAAACCCTCACTCGAAGGTCTTGCAACCGTGCTGTGCGGCCTCATCATCTATTTCATCAATAAAAAAATAACCCCCAAACAAACCCATGAACCCTTACAGAAATAAAGGAATTACAGTGCTTGCCCTGGCCGTATCGCTGATGGCCTGCGGAGGAACAAAAGGAAGCAAGGATGTGAAGACAACCGGCGCCGATACCCTGCGTAAAGACACCGCCAAGGTGAAAACCCTGGCTCCCCAGAAAGAAGCGTTGACAATCAACCATACCTGCGACGATGTAGCCCGTTACATAGCCGGCCTTCCCCAAAAAACAGGCAGCTCGCTCGATGCCGAATTGTCCAAACACAAAGCCTGGATCTCTTACTCCGAGCCGTTCAATAAAAGCTGGAAAAACTACGACAGCACCCGCCTCAGCGTGATGCGTGCCTGGAGCAAGACCGATCTGGCCGAAATGAACAAAACCGAGACAAACATTTTTTATCCCTTTGCCGGAGCGGATATCCTGAATGCATACACCTTCTTCCCCCATGCCACCCAGTTTGTGATGGTAGGCCTGGAGCCTGTTGGCTCCTTGCCCGATCTGCAAGGCAAGCACTACAAGGATTCGCTCAATACCTATTTCCATTCTATCAACAACGCGCTTACTTCCATTCTCAACTTTAGTTTCTTCCGCACCAAATCCATGCGTCTGGATTTTGCCAAACAAAACGAGCTGAATGGCACCATCCATATTTTGTTGTTGTTCCTGACCCGCACAGGCAACACCATTGCCGACATTACTCCCGTGAGTATCCACAGCGATGGAAGCATTGCCCGATATGAAAGCTTTGCGGCCATGAAGAAAGATTCGCTGAAAGCAAAAGGCGTTGAAATTAAATTTGTGGATGCCGACAGCGTCATGAAACGTGTCTATTATTTCTCAAACAACATCGCCAACGATGGCATGAAAGCCAATCCCGGCTTTACCGCGTTTGTGAAAAAGATGGGGCACTACAATACCTACCTCAAATCGGCCAGCTGCCTTATGCACGAGCCGTTCTTCAGCAGCATCCGTAACCTCATCCTCGATGGAAGCAATTATGTACTTGAAGACGATTCCGGAATCCCGCTTAAATTCTTTACCGAAAAGGGAGGATGGGATTTTATCTATTACGGCACCTACACCGGAGCTTACAACATCTTCCACCACAATTACCAGAAAGATTTGTTTGATGCTTACAAAGCCGGCAAGAATGTAAAAGAACTGCCGTTCGGCATTGGCTATAAATTCCAGAAAGGACAATCGAACCTGATGCTGGCTAAGAAGATCAAAAGCTGATAGCGTGACAAACGTTGTTTGATGGAACGCCGATTTTATGGTTATATAAGATTAAGAATGATCATTTTTTATCCTGATAATCTTAAAATCCGGCGTTCTGTCACACAACGTATAATCCATACACAAGGATTTAAACAGATTTCCATACTTCTTGTCATTCTTTATTCCCTGGTCACGACAGCAGGTGTGGCCCAGAATAAACCTACTTCAAAAACGTATGCCGTACCTGACTCTCTCTTCATCCGGCATTTGCTCGAAAAGAACCCTGGCAAATTCAAGAAGTTCGTCGATCATCCAGACAAATACAAGATCCAGATTATCTATACCCGCATCGACCGCGATAAGGACAATGTACCTTCCTTCAAAGAATTCGATTACAACGTAAGCCGTCAGAATTATTTTTACTGCGCCAGTCTGGTCAAGCTGCCCTGCACCTTGCTTGCCCTCGAGAAACTCAATGCCTTACACATACCCGGTCTCGACAAAGACTCACCCATGCTGACCGACAGCACAGGCCCCTGTCAGACCGGAACACTGATTGACACCACTTCGGCCACCGGTTATCCAAGCCTGGCCCAATACATACGCCGGATGCTGCTGGTGAGCGACAACACGGCGTACAGCCGTTGTTATGAATTCCTCGGCCAGGAATACATCCATACCCAACTCACCAATAAAGGATATCCCGATGCCTTTATCATACAGCGTTTTGATTCAAAATGCGGCACAGAGGATAATCAGACTACCAATGCCATCGATTTCATGGATGTAAATACAAAAAAGGACATCTATAAACAGGCAGGCATTACAAATACGAACCTGCAGATACACCCCCTTGGCAAACCGGTGGCAGGCAAGGCGTATATCGATAAGGATGAAAAGAAAATTAACGAGCCTAAAGACTTTTCGCATTCCAACTTCCTCCCCCTCGAAGATATAACCGGCATACTCCGTTCCGTACTCTTTCCCCAATCGGCCGATTCCAGCCGCCGTTTTCAGATTACCGAAACCGACCGCAATTTTGTATTGCATTACCTAAGCATGCTGCCCAGAGAATCTGATCATCCGGCATACCGTACGAAAGAATACTACGACAGCTTTAAGAAATACCTGATCTATGGGGATAACCGAAAACCCATACTGCAGGACTCCATTCGCATATTCAATATAGTCGGGCAGAGTTATGGGTTTGTATCGGATGTGGCCTACGTGTGTGACATCAAACACGGGGTTGAATTCATGCTTTCTGCCGTAATCTATGCCAACGAAGACGAAGTGATCAACGACAACAGATACGATTACAAAACCGTGGCCTTGCCCTTTCTGGCCGATCTGGGAAAAGCCATTTATTCCTATGACCGAAAAAGAAAACGGAGCGCAAAACCTGATCTGAAAGCATTTAAATTTACGTATTAGATCACCGGTTGTCATACTTTGTTTTTAACACCGAGGCACGGAGACCACCGAGAGACACAGCGTGTTTGGGAGTTTTCCGTGCTCCCGGCTCTCCGTGGCAACTACAGCTCACTTCATTTTAGGGCCGAAACGTAAACCATCTTAGGTATTTTCCTTAACTTGTCAGAGAAATCAAACAAATCATTTTCACACTTGCCATACAAGGAGAAAGAAGTCGAAAAAATTTACTATACCATGGGTGAGCTCTCAGCCATGTTCGATGTCAACCCATCGCTGATCCGTTTTTGGGAGAAGGAATTCGACATTATCCAGCCACACAAAAACAAAAAAGGAAACCGTCTTTTTACAAAGGGTGATGTCGAGAATTTTCGCATCATCTATAACCTTGTGAAGGAACGCGGCTTTACCTTGCAAGGTGCAAAAGATAAACTCAGGGACAACAAACACGACACCATCAACACATCCGAAATTGTTTATTCACTGCAGCGTGTCAAGGCTTTCTTGCTTGAACTTAAAAGTGAGTTGTAAAGAAATCAAGGGCATCTCTAATAACCCCTGTCATACATCAGTAACCCAGCGCTAAAGCGCGGGATTACTGATTAGGTCTGTGATAGGAAAAATGGGAGATGCAGGAACATCTTCCCTAACTAAATGACATTACGGCTGAAGCGCGGGGTTACTAATTCAGTTGGATCTGTAGTAAAAACACAAGCAGGAAAGCGATTTTTAGAGATACTTGCTCCCCACCAAATAATTCCGCACATAATCATCCACTCCTTCTTCCAGCGTATGAAACGGTTTTGAGTAACCGATAGCTCTAAGCTTGCTCATATCGGCCTGGGTAAAGTATTGATACTTGTCGCGTATATCGGCCGGGGTATCGATAAAGGCAATCCGGGGTTGTTTATCCAGAGCTTTGAACGTATTGCCGACCAGGTCGAGAAACGTCCTGGCCTTGCCCGAACCGAGGTTGTATATGCCCGGATCTTTGCGGTGATGCAAGAAGAATACACAGACCTCGCACAGGTCTTTTACATAAACAAAATCACGGAGCTGTTCACCGTCCTTGTATTCAGGATTATGCGATCGGAAGAGATTGACCGATCCTTTTTCGTGTACCTGACGGAATGCATGAAAAATCACCGAAGCCATACGGGCTTTGTGGTATTCATTCGGCCCATATACATTAAAGAATTTAAAACCGGCCCAGAAATAAGGTTTGCGTTCCTGCTGCAGGGCCCAGATGTCGAAATCGTTTTTGGAATCGCCATAGGGGTTCAAGGGTTTGAGCTTCCCGATGAGTTCATGCGCATCGCTATAACCCAGTTCGCCGAGTCCGTAGGTGGCAGCCGAGGAGGCATAAACAAGCGGCAGGCCAAACTCCACACAGGTTTTCCAGACTTCTTTTGAATAATTGAGGTTGAGCCTGTCGAATATGGCCGTATCCATTTCGGTGGTATCTGTACGGGCCCCGATGTGGAAAACAAATTGGCAAAACCGGTGGTTTTCTTGCAGCCAGGCGATGAATTCATCGCGGTGTACTTGTTTGCTGTACTTCTTGCCGGCAAGATTCTTTTGTTTTTCAGGGAAAGCGAAGTCATCTACCAATACCAGATCTGTAAATCCTTCGGCATTGAGTTTACTGACAAGACAGCTTCCGATAAATCCTGCGGCTCCGGTTATTATGATCATAGACTTTGAACGTATTCGTTTTATAATTTCATTTCTGTTTAGTCAGGACCAGGCTTTGCATGCATTGCTATGGGCCGAAGGTAACCGGATCTATCTGTGCCCAGAGGCAGAAACAGATCCGCTTCAATTCACAAAGATATCATCCTTCATTCCCGTCACCACGCCCAACTCACTGGCCTTCTCAAACAAAAGCTTTACCGCCCTGCGGCCTTCGGTTCCAAGTGCAACCGAGTATTCGTTTACATACAAGGCTATATGCTTGTACATCACATCTTCACTCATCTCTTGCGCATGGGCTTTCACAAAAGTACGCGAAGCATCGGGGTTTGCAAAGGCATATTCCACACTTTTACGCAGCACCCGGTCGACTTTTTGTTGCACCTCGCTGCTGCAGCTGCGTTTGATGACAATGCCGCCCAACGGAATGGGGGCATTGGCATAGGCTTCCCAGAATTCACCCAAATCAATCAGCTTGTGCAATCCGCGCTCAGCATAGGTAAACCGGTTTTCATGGATGATGAGGCCTGCATCTACGGTATTACTGAGCACCGCTGTTTCGATGTCAGAAAAAAGCATTTCTATTTTATTCTTCCCAGAAGGGTAAGCCAGACTGAGGAGGAAATTGGCTGTGGTATATTTTCCGGGTATCGCGATCCGGAGATTGGCTACGTTGGCTTGCAGATCGGGTATGGGCCTGCGTGCAATGAGCAGGGGGCCTACTCCAAAACCAAGTGCGCTGCCCCCATTGAGCAATACATAGGGGTGGGTGAGATGCGCATAGGCATGATAGCTCAGTTTGGTGATGTCTATAGTTCCGGCAAAGGCCCGTCGGTTGAGCTCTTCTACATCGGCCATCACCACGTCGAACATCAGGCCTTCGGTATCTATTTTACTATGCACCAGGGCATCGAAAATAAAACAGTCGTTCGGGCAGGGGCTGAAGCCCAGCGTTAAACAATGATTCGTCGTTGAGGTAGATTGCATAGGTATTGATGACTGTTTTTTGTGTGCCCGAAAACAGACCGGCGCCTTTCCTCTTTTAGCCTACCCCTTTTAGATCCCGGCAAATGCATTCAGTATTTCAATTGCTTTTTGATTGAGGGTTTTGACAGCAAGGGGTATGTTCCAGGCCTTTCGGTTACGGCGTTCCACATAATTGCTTACAGACCGGAGCTGGGCGCAGGGCACATCGGCAACCTTACACCCGAATAAAAACGCAGCCCCTTCCATACTTTCGGTGTAGGGATGAAAACGTGCGCAAACCGTGTCGATATGCTTTTCATTTCCATGAACGGTATTGACGGTAATGCCCGTAACCTTGGGGATAAGCTCTATCACAGGGTTTTCCGAATTCCGGTCGTTGTGTACCACACCACCAGTGCCCAGGTTCATTTCGCTGATGGGAATAAAAGAATCGCCGTCTTCGGCCCCGAGTTCAGAAAACCGGTCTTCTATTACCTGCACCACATCGCCCAGCTCGAGCATGCGGTTAAAGCTACCGGCAAGGCCCAGGTTCAGTGCATAATCGCAGACAGATACAAGAGTCTGGCCCAGATAAAACGCCGTAGCTGTCATCCCTACCCCGGTGATGAGCACTTCCACATCCAGGTTATGATAACGGGCCTTCTTTAGGTGCTGGGGTTCGGGGCTTAGCAGATGCAGCTCCTCCAGGAGGGGCATGATTTCGGTTTCGGTGGCGGCTACGAGGAGGATTTTCATGGGTACAGTGCGCTCAACGTTCAAGTCTGGTTATCTTCCACTCTCATCACCGTTATGATCGAGGACATGACGGTATGGTTTCTTGCCTGAATGATAATCCTTATACATTTTAACGACAACCACAAACAAGTCATACTCGCTGGCCATGTGCAGAAAATCGTCCGACAGCCGGCAATAATTTCTAAACGCCTTGCAATCGAGGTTCGGGTCGCCGGTTACTTCGCGGAGTTTTGAATCGCTCAAGCGTTTTTCGAGCAGTTCTTCGTAGAGCAGGTTGTCATACATTTCTGTTAATTTCTTGAGGCTCTTCCCTTCCTTGCTAAAAGCCATGTACAATCCGGTGATTGGACTGGAGATTCCCTGGCTCTTGAAATTCTGGTATTCTTCCACCTTTCGGGTATAGTATTGTTTTTCTTCTTTCGAAAATTCTGTCGAAAGAATGATCACCTGTTGAAGATTGATGGCTTTTTTGAGAAGCACTATTTTGAGCCTCAGGGCATTGTTTTTCACCGAGTCTTTCAGCGTTTCCAGAAACACCCGTTTTACTTCGTACCCGAGGTATGAAAAAACAAGGGTATCGTGTACGGCGCCTATCACTTCAAAACGCCCTCCTGCATCGGTCATGGTACCGGTAAGGGTGTTGCGGTTGAGCGCATAGACAAATGCAATCGGGGTAAGGCTGTCTGAATCCAGTACAACCCCTCGGATGGTGATGGATGTCTGTGCACGGGCAGAGCCAAAAACAAGCGAAAAGATACAAAGCAACAGCAGGATCCTGACCTTCATGAAAGATGCTTAATCAATATTTTGCTAAATTACTATTTTATCCCGCTTCTCTGAACGGGAAGAGGCTTCGTACAGGTCAAACGCCCCGAAATTCAGTGAAATTGCAAGCATTCACGGAACAAAGCCCGGGGAACATGGAACAAGTCATAAAAGGAATCTGCCAGTCGCATAAGCGCCTTGTAAGTGTCATTCAGAGAAAGCTATGTGCTTGATCAGGCGATCGTTTCAACCACGATTCCGTACTGAAACATCTGACTCGAACCGGCCTGGACAGTAAAGGGCTAAACCATTAAAAACCAATTAGAAAGCAAGCCAATCAGACAAATACAGTAAACCAGGCATGATATTTATACCCTACCTTTATGTCAGCCTGCCACGGCAATCGTTCACAAACAGACTTTGATACCTTTGCAGAAAGTCTGGTGATCCCTGAGAACAGTTTAACGCGTTAATCCACAGACATGAAAATACTAGTTGTAGAAGACGAGCCCAAGCTGGCCCAGTTTATTGAAAAAGGACTGAAGGAACAAAACTACCAGGTAGATGTTGCATTCGATGGGGAGTCGGGCAAGAAACTGGCCCTGCAACGGAATTATGATTGCATCGTACTCGATCTGATCCTGCCCAATTGCAGCGGCATTGAAGTCTGCCTGAGCATCCGCAAGGCAGACACCACTGTGCCTATCATCATGCTTACGGCCCTGGGCACCACCGAGGACAAAGTGCTGGGTCTGGATTCGGGGGCCGACGATTACCTCACCAAACCGTTTAAACTGAACGAACTCCTGGCCCGGATCCGAGCGCTTGCCAGACGTAAAGAACGGCCGATGAATGATGAGAAACTGGCATTCTCCGATCTGGTGCTCGACATTTCGACCAAATCAGCACACCGGGGTGGAAAGTCTATTGTTCTTACATCCCGAGAATATTTCCTCCTCGAATTCCTGCTTAAAAACCAGGGCCGTGTGCTTTCGCGGGCAGAGATTGCCCAGAACGTATGGGACATCTCGTTCGATTCGGGCACCAATGTGGTGGATGTCTATGTAAATTACCTGCGTAACAAAGTCGACAAAGGCTTCTCCACCAAACTTATTCATACCGTTTTTGGGATGGGTTATATCCTGAGGGAAGAATAAGCCCTGATCTCCTGCCTGCACTCCGCTCTATGAAAATACGAAACCGGCTTACACTTATTTACACCCTGGTGGTAGCGCTCATCCTGCTGGCGCTGAGCCTGTATGTATATTACCTCATCAAGCTCAACTTCCATAAAGTGTTTTATGAAAAATTAAATAACAGGGCAATGATCACAGCCCAGGTTTTTCTGGAGAAGGATGAGGTGAGCGCGTCTATCTTTAAGGAATTTGAAAAGAAGTATACGCAAACATTGCCCGGTGAAATGATCCGGGTATACGATGAGCACAATGTACCTGCATTTATTGAAGAAACCCGCAAAGGCGATTTCCCCGCAGCCCTTATTGAACAAATCAGGAGTTCAAAAAAAGTGGAGATGGATGAAAACGGGAGGCAGCTTGTAGGGATCTACTACGAAGATAACCAGGGTAATTTTGTGATCATAGCAGCTGCCGGGGATGAGTCGGGGGCGCACAGCCTGGCCTTTACCCGTAACACCTTGCTCACCGGTTATATCTGCAGCCTGGTGCTGGTATTCCTTACCGGGCGGTTCTTTTCCAAACAGGCCCTGAATCCGATCTCGCATATCGTCAGGAATGTAAACCGGATCAGGGCAAGTAACCTCCACCTGAGGCTGAACGAAGGAAAGGGCAAGGATGAGATTGCCGAACTCAGCATCACCTTCAACAATATGCTGGAGCGTCTTGAAAAAGCGTTCGAAGCCGAAAAGAATTTCGTACACAACGCCTCTCATCAGCTCCGCACCCCCCTCGCTTCCATCATCATCGAACTCGAAGTGGGTCTGACCAAAGCACGCAGCGTACCCGAATACCAGGCCCTGCTTCAATCTATCCTGAGTGAATCCGAAAAGCTGAGCCATATCATCACCGGTCTGCTCGACCTGGCACAGCTGAACAGGGATGAAAATTCTGCCCTCAACGGGGTGGTAAGACTCGATGAACTGCTCTGGGATCTGAAAGAAAAAGCCTCACGCGACATCCCCGAGAGCAGGATCCAGATCAGCTTTTCGAACCTTCCGCCGAGCAGCGAAGACCTCGTTGTTTTCGGCAGCCGCCCCTTGCTAGAGATCGCATTTTTTAACCTCATCGAAAACGCATGCAAGTTTTCGGGAAACCAGGAAGTCATCGTTCATCTGTCGGTCTCCCCTGCCGGAACACGCATCACGGTGCGCGACACGGGCATCGGGATCCCGGCTCACGAAATTGAGAATGTCAGTAAATCATTCTACCGGGCAAAAAACGCATCCACCTATAGCGGTTCGGGTATCGGGCTCTCGCTTACCGAAAAAATATTCAGGCTCCACAAAGCTGAATTCAGTATTGATTCAACCCTGGGCAAAGGAACTACAGTTCAAATTCTTTTTCCTCCACACCGGGAAGAAAATAATTTATAAGCAGGGTTCACAAAATTAACCAATCGTCACACAATCATTTACTTACATTTGTTTATTGTCAAACCGGAGCAAGCAGAAGTATTGATTCAGGGGCATCTCTAACAACCCCGCTTTTTGACCTCTCCCTGCCCCTCTCCCAAGGAGAGGGCATATTTGGATGGGGTTATTAGAGATGCCCTGAGTTTAAAACGCTTGCAGCCAGTATGTTTCAGACAGTCCTTGTGTTCAATGAATTTTTTAATACGGGTGTATCGAACTAAGTAGCCCCGCGCTTTAGCGCAATGTCATTTAGTTAACAAAAATGGTTCTGCGTCTCACATTTTTCGCCTCACAGACCTAATGAGTAACCCCGCGCTTCAGCGCCTTGGGCTTTAGCCCACTAATAGCGAACGTGAGGTTCTGAATTGGGCTGAAGCCCAGGGGGGGGGGGTGACAACCCCGCGCTGAAGCGCGGGGTTACTTATTGATTCATGTACGGTACCTTTTAATTGGTTGATACATACACGCAATGAAGCCTATCGTGTTCTGACTTTTTGAATGAACCCTAAGTAACCCGATCATTCCTGATTTATTAACTTGTTTAACCTCCCCATGACAGAACAACATCTTGCTATCGCACATAACTGGTTCAAGGCTTTCAATGAACATGATCTGGAGCAATTGCTCAGTCTCTATACCGACGATGCCCGTCACTTCAGTCCCAAACTAAAGATCAGACAGCCTGCGACGGGGGGATTGATTGTGGGCAAACAGGCCCTGCGTTTGTGGTGGGAGGATGCCTTTAAACGGCTTCCGACGCTCCGGTATGTGCCGATTCATTTTACGGCCAACCATCAACGTGTGTTCATGGAATATACCCGGCATGTGGAAGGCGAAGAGGATCTGCTCGTGGGCGAAGTCCTGGAAATAAAAGAAGGGATGATTACCGCTTCGCGTGTCTACCACGGATGAGGGCATGAAAGGCGATGAATACGGAATTCACTGACAAAGCTCAGATTTCTACCCCGATCACCAGGATGTCATCCACCTGTTCGGCATTTCCTCTCCATTTCGCAAACGCCTGCCGTAATGCCTCTTCTTGTTCCTTCATCGGTTGGTTGATGAGGGAGAAGATAAGCTCCTGAAAATTTCGCACCATGAATTTCTTTCCCTTCGCCCCTCCGAACTGATCGGCATAGCCATCACTCGAAAGATAAATCCGGTCGCCCTCGGATAAAGTCTCCTCCTTGTTGCTGAACGGTTTTCGGGAATCGCTTTCCAAGCCGCCTACAGGCTGTTTGTCGGCTTTTATTTCGGATACCTGACCGGCGCCCTTTCGGATGATCCAGAGCGGGCGGTTTGCACCCGCATAAACGAGTTTATTGGTAGTGAGGTTCAGTTTACAGATGGCCACATCCATTCCATCGCGCGAATCGTTGCGGTCTTGATGAAGGGTATTGCGTACACCTTCGTGCAGGGCATCCAGGATGAGACAGGGCGAGGTGATCTTTCGTTCCTGAATAATCTTGTTGAGCTGTTCGGTGCCGATCATGCTCATAAAAGCGCCCGGCACGCCATGGCCGGTACAATCGCATGCTGCCAGGATCACCTCCTCATGGTTCAGCGCAGTGAAGAAATAAAAATCGCCGCTGACCACATTCTTGGGCTGATAGAATACAAACGTACGGGGCAGGAATGCCGAGATCATGGCGCGTGTAGGAAGAATGGCTTCCTGGATGCGTTTGGCGTAATTGATACTGTCGCCTATTTCCTTGTTCAGGGTACCCAGTTCGTTGTTTGTTTTTTCGATTTCTTCTTTTTGAACAAGGATCACGGCATTTGCCTGTTTCTTGATGCGATAGCTACGATACATGAGCAGCGAAAGAATGACCACGGCAAGACAGCCTGCCAGGAGGGCATAATCAATCACCTTTTGTTTATGATCTTTCACCTCTTGCAGGAGCAGCTGTTCGCGTTCTTTTTGTTTGAGTTGCTGTTCTTTTTTTGCCACTTCGTAGGTGGTCTTCAGATCGTTGAATTTTTCGAGGTTCTGTTTATTGAATACGCTGTCTTTATACTGGGCCGAAAGCTTGTGATACCTGAATGCTTCCTTCATGTTTTTCTCGGCTGCAAAGAGCTGAGAATATCCGAGGTATTCTTCGCGCAGCTCGTCGAGGCTACCAACCTTTAATGAAACCCGTACCGCTTTCGCGTAATTTTCATGTGCCAGTTTCAATTGCCCTGTCTCCATGTAGTTGGTTCCGAGGCTTACGTATAAAGAAGCGAGCCCATACCCATCGTTTAACGAGTCGGCGCCATGATCTTGGGCCATCTTAAAATACGGGAGCGCTTCCTTGTATCTTTTTTCGCTCGTGTACAACTCACCCAGATTGGTAGCAGTCATCGCTATTTTGACCTCGTCTTTGAATTTAAACGAAATGTCGAGTGCTTTGAGCGTATAGGCTTCAGCATCTTTTTTCCTGCCCTGGGCATCGAAGACCATTGCAATATTCGAATACAGATCCTGCTTGCGCATTTCCTGCCCGAAGCGCTCACAGAGTTTCAGGCTTTTCTGCCAGTAGTCAAGCGCCTTTTCGAACTGGTTCATGCGGAAATAAACAATCCCAATCGAATTGAATGCATTGATCAGCCCCATACTGTCTTTTTGCTGTTCTCGGATAGAGATACATTTGAGATAACATTCAAGGGCTGTCGAATAGTTTGACTGAAACATATACATATTGCCCTCATTGATATAGAAAATCGGAAGGGCCTTGGGGATGTTGCATTTTTTCGCGAATGCTATTCCGAGTTCAATATACCGGCGGGCGCTGTCCATCTGCCCCAGGTCTACATAATTCCGGCCAAGGTTAGAGTAGGCCTTCACAATATCCTTATCAGGCAGGTGTTTGGTAAGCACCAACTTCAGGCTGTCTTCCAAACGGGCCGTATGGTTTTGGCCTGTTGCAGCCAAAGACAGCAGGAGCATGAAGAAAAGAAAATAATTACGGGGCTTGATCAAATTCATTTTCAATACAACGTTTGAACGCTTTTATCCTTTGCGCATCCGGCACATGCGGGGTCAATCAAATCCCAAACCCGATCACGAGGATATCATCCACCTGTTCGAGCCCACCCTTCCAGTGAACCAATTCGGCCTGTAACTGCTTACGCTGGTCGGGCAGGGGCAGATGTATGACTGAAAGCAACAGCTGTTTAAAATTCCTGACCATCAGTTTCTTGCCTTTATCACCTCCAAACTGATCGGCAAAACCGTCGCTAAAAAGATATACGCGGTCTTGGGCGCCCAGTATCACTTCCTGCTCTGCAAATGCCCGGTATGCAGCCGATTCCTGACCGCCAACGGCTTGCTTATCGGGTTTGAGCTCGACAAGCCCGTTTGATTCCTGATTCATGATCCAGCAGGGCCTGTTGGCTCCGGCATAGGTCATCTTCTTTTCTTTCAGATTTATTTTGCAGATGGCCAGGTCTATTCCATCGCGTGTTTCATTGAGATCCTGACGCAATGCTTTACGCAAACCCAGGTGAAGCTCGTTAAGTATGGCTGCGGGGCCGGTCACTCCACGGTCGCGGATAATCTTGCCCAATTGTTCAGAACCGATCATGCTCATGAATGCGCCGGGCACACCATGGCCGGTGCAATCGCACGTGGCGAGAATGAATTCATCGGCAGAGAGGCGGGTGAAAAAATAAAAATCGCCGCTGACCACATTTTTAGGGAGGAACAGGACAAATGATTTTGGAAGTATTTCCTGGATTGCACCGAGAGAAGGCAGGATGGCCTCCTGTATCCTGCTGGCATACTGGATACTGTCGCTTACTTCGCGGTTCATTTCACCGAGTTCGGCATTCTTTTTTTCGATTTCTTCTTTTTGCTCCCCGATGACTTTTGTTGCCCTGGCCTTGATACGCGAACCGCGGTAGGATAAAAATGCAAAGACAAGCATCACGCCTACTGCCCCAAGCATACCGGCATCGAAAACCCTTTCTTTCCGAGCCTTGACCGATTCTCTCAACGTCTCCTCGCCTTCCTTGAGCCTGGCCAGTTCTTCCTGTTTATCTATTTCATACGCCGCCTTCAGATCATCGAGCTTCGATACGTTTTCACGGCTGTAAATGCTGTCGTTGTATTTGGTAAAGAGTACATGACTGTTGTATGCCTTCGTATAATCTTTCTCCAGTTCATAGAGGTTCGAGTATCCTTCGTAGATCTGACGTTCTTCATCAATGCTCTCTCCGTTCTTTTCTGTTTCAAGCGCTTTGTTGAGATTGAGCTCGGCCAGGGGATAATCGCCCAAACCGGTATAACAAAGCCCCAGGTTGAGATAGAGCTGGGCTGTTCCATAATTCATGCCCGATTCGGCCGTTTCTTTGATGCTGCGGTTGGTAAAATCGAGGGCTTCCCTGAACCGTTTCAGACGTATCAACACATCGCCGGTATTCTGGAGCGAAATGGCTATCTTCTTTTTATCGCCTAATTTTTCGGCAATGGCCATGCTTGCATTGAGGGTGTATAAGGCCGAATCATAATTCCCGATTTCGGTATACAACACGCTCATGTTTCCGTAATAATCCATCCAGGATTCTTCATTCTTTTTGCTGGGTACCAGGTGGATGCTTTTACTGAGATAGAGCTGAGCTTTCCCGTATGTTTTCATGTTCATATACAGGATGCCAATGCGGCTGTAACAGGCAGCAAGCGCTACCGAATCATGCACTGTTTCCAGGATTTTTAATTCTTTCAGAAAACAGTCAAGCGCCGATCCGTTGACCCCTTGCATCAGAAAGGCCATTCCTTTATCAGACATAAAAGAAGCCACATATTTCTGATTGCCGCTGGCCTCGGCCAACCGTATGCCTTCATTTGCAACAATTATCCCCGAATCGAAAAGGCTCCGCGTGACATAGTTTGCGCAGATATTGAGCATCCAGTCGTACTTTTTGGGAAGGTTCTTTTCTTTCGCAGCCAGCGTTTTGATGCTGTCACGAAAAGATACCTGTGCAGAAACTTCAGAGCTCCGGAAAAGGAAACACAGAAAAAGGAAGATGCAAAATTTAGAAGGCAGGGAACTCACAGGATGATGGATGATAAAAGGTAGAAAAATCCCTCCCCCGGCACAACCGGAGGAGGGATGAAGGTGAATGATCAGGCTTTAATGCTTGAACGGATAATGTTAAGCGCACCGCCTGCTTTAAACCATTCGATCTGTTGGGCATTGTAACTGTGGTTTGCCTTGATCTCGTCTGTCGATCCGTCTTTGTGGTGAAACGCGAGCGTGAGCGGAACACCGGGTTTGAAGGTGGTCAGACCGAGCACATCAATCGAGTCGTCTTCCTGGATCTTGTTGTAATCTTCTTTGTTTGCAAAAGTAAGACCCAACATGCCCTGTTTCTTGAGATTGGTTTCGTGAATGCGGGCGAATGATTTTACAAGTACCACCCGCACACCCAGGAAACGGGGTTCCATGGCGGCATGTTCGCGGGATGACCCTTCGCCATAGTTTTCATCGCCCACCACAATCGAACCGATATTGCCGGCTTTGTAGCTGCGCTGTACCAGGGGCACCGATTCATAAGCGCCTGTCAATTGGTTTTTTACGTTATCGGTTTTCTCATTGAATGCATTTACGGCGCCGATAAGCATGTTGTTCGAAATATTGTCGAGGTGGCCACGGTATTTAAGCCAGGGGCCAGCCATGGAGATATGATCGGTTGTACACTTGCCTTTTGCCTTGATCAGCAGTTTCAGACCTTTGAGATCAACTCCTTCCCAGGCACGGAACGGATCGAGCAACTGGAGCCTGTCTGATTTGGGGTTGACAAGCACCTCTACCTTCGAGCCATCGGCAGCAGGGGCCAGGAAACCGGCATCATCCACCGCAAATCCCCTGGGGGGCAACTCCTGACCGGTTGGAGGATCGAGCTTTACGGCTTTTCCTTCTTCGTTGATGAGGGTATCGGTAAGGGGGTTAAAACAAAGATCGCCCGAAATGGCAATGGCTGTTACCAGCTCGGGCGAACCCACAAAGGCATGGGTGTTCGGGTTGCCATCGGCACGTTTCGAAAAGTTGCGGTTAAACGAATGCACGATGGTATTCTTTTCCTGTTTATCGGCATCCTTGCGGTCCCACATTCCGATGCAAGGCCCACAGGCATTTGCAAAGACATTGGCGCCCATCTGATTGAAGATGGAGATGAACCCGTCGCGTTCGATGGTAAAACGCACCTGCTCCGAACCGGGAGTAATGGTAAACTGCGATTTTGCCTTGAGTTTTTTATCCACCGCCTGTTTGGCCAACGATGCCGCACGGCTGATGTCTTCGTACGAAGAATTGGTGCAGGACCCGATCAGGCCTACCTCCACGTGCGTAGGCCATCCGTTCTTGAGGGCTTCTTCTTTCATTTTCGAAATTGGAGTGGCACGGTCGGGAGTGAAAGGGCCATTGAGGTAAGGCTCCAGTTCATCGAGGTTAATTTCGATGACTTCATCAAAAAAGTTCGAGGGGTTTGCGTACACTTCGGGATCGGCAGTGAGGTGTTGCTTTACGCCGTTTGCCAGATCGGCCACATCGGCACGGCCGGTGGCACGCAGATAACGTTCCATGGCGGCATCATAGCCAAAGGTGGATGTGGTGGCACCAATTTCGGCTCCCATATTACAGATGGTGCCCTTGCCTGTTCCCGAAAGCGATTCGGCTCCTGGGCCGAAGTATTCAACAATTTTATCGGTACCGCCTTTTACGGTCAGGATACCGGCTACTTTTAAAATAATGTCTTTGGCCGAAGACCATCCGCTGAGTTTACCGGTGAGGTGTACGCCGATGAGTTTTGGCATCTTCAATTCCCAGGGCAGACCGGCCATGACATCGCAGGCATCGGCGCCGCCAACCCCGATCGCGATCATTCCCAATCCGCCGGCATTGACCGTGTGCGAATCGGTTCCGATCATCAGACCGCCCGGAAAGGCATAATTCTCGAGCACCACCTGGTGAATGATACCAGCTCCCGGTTTCCAGAAACCAAGACCGTATTTGTTACACACCGAAGTCAGAAAATTATAGACTTCCTGGTTTACCTTGATGGCCCGGTCCAGGTCTTCTTTTGCATTTGATTTGGCGGTGATGAGGTGATCGCAATGTACGGTCGATGGAACGGCTACGGTGCGTCGCCCGGCCTGCATGAACTGGAGCAAGGCCATCTGAGCGGTGGCATCCTGCATGGCCACGCGGTCGGGGTGAAAATCAACATACGAAGCGCCGCGTTCATAAGGCTTTGCCGGCAGGGCTTCGCTCAGGTGCGAATAGAGTATCTTTTCAGTAAGCGTGAGCGGTTTACCTACTGTTTTACGCGCAAGTTCAATCTTTGCGCCAAGACCGGCATATACCTTGCGGATCATTTCGATATCAAAAGCCATAGGAGTTATGTTTTTAGTTTAATGTGACGATCAGGAAATTGATGACGAATTTAGCAATTCCGGGGCGAAAGTGGGAAATATTTTGAATTATTTACTGGCTATCCAGCTAATTGTAATGCGTTCAATCCAATATTTCAGTCTGTATGAATAACAGTAAGTAAAATCAATTTTAATATCTGACCGTTCACCCCACTCCTTGTCAATACGCTACAATTAAACCAAGCTTATCTAAAGAACTGCCACCCTGGACTAAATAGAAAATATAAATCCGAATGAGGTGCACAAATGAATTGGCTCAAGAACGAATACTCCCCAAAAATTGCGTTCACCATGGATGAACCGTTCGTGTGCTGCATGAAGATCAGGTGGAGGAGGTATACCTCTTGGATATGATAATTTTCCTCAACTTTGAATACTTTAATCCGAGTACTGTTTTAATTTTGCCTTTGTTTCCGGGTTAATGAACTCATAAATCGAATACTTATCTAACCCCATACATTCACCTTTGGCCTCCTTCTTTCAAGAAAACATAAAAATAGCGCTCACTTCCATACGCGGACAACTCCTCCGAACCATACTCACGGTGCTCATCATTTCGTTTGGCATCATGGCACTGGTAGGGATCCTTACGGCTATTGATGCCATCAAAGGTTCTATCAACAGCAATTTTACGAGCATGGGAGCTAACACCTTCACCATACGCAACCGCGAAACCACCATCCGTATCGGCCGCTCGGGCAAGAAACCAAAGAAATACAGGGAAATTACCTACCACGAAGCCGCCCGTTTTGTAGAAAACTACAATTTCCCGGCCCTGGCCTCTGTCTCCACCCTGGCCACATTTGCGGCTACGCTCAAATATCATTCTGAAAAGACAAATCCTAATATCCAGATTTTTGGGGTGGATGAAAACTACATGGCCACTTCGGGCTATGAAGTGGAAGAAGGGAGAAATTTCTCGACCCAGGAAATCCTGTTCGGTTCTCACTCCATCATCCTCGGAAAAGACCTCGTCCCTACCCTCTTCAAAGGCAAGACCGACCCGATCGACAAGATCATCGATGTAGGCAACGGCAAATACCGGGTTGTGGGGGTATTGAAATCAAAAGGAAACAGTTCGGGTTTTGGGGGCGATAAAGTGTGTTTGCTCCCGTTGAGCAATGTACGTCAGTATTTTCCACGCCCCAATATGTCGTACACCATAAATGTGCTGGCCCCCCAGGCAGGAAATGCTCGAAACAGCCCTGGGCGAAGCCACCGGCACCTTTCGGGTGGTCAGAAAATTGAATGCCGGCGATGAGGACAATTTCGAGATCACCAAGAGCGACAACCTGGCCAATATGCTGATCGATAATATTAAATACGTAACCATTGCCGCCACGCTGATCGGTGTCATCACCTTGCTTGGTGCAGCCATAGGCCTGATGAACATCATGCTGGTAAGCGTCACCGAACGTACCCGCGAAATAGGGATCCGCAAAGCCATCGGGGCCACCAAGAAAGTGATACGCAGCCAGTTTCTGGCCGAAGCCATTGTGATCTGTCAGCTGGGCGGGTTGCTCGGCATCCTTTTCGGCATCGGCATCGGTAATGCCATCTCCCTGCTCATAGGCGGCAGTTTTCTCGTTCCCTGGCTGTGGATCTTTACCGGCATCATCATCTGTTTTGTGGTGGGCGTTGGAGCCGGGATTTATCCGGCCATCAAGGCCTCGAACCTCGATCCGATTGATGCGCTTAGGTTTGAATGAACCGCCCTCCCTTCCCCACGACTCATCCCCCCGGCCCCTTCTCTATAAATAGAGAAGGGGAGCCTTTGTGGAAAATGGGGTACTACAATTCAATTCAATTTCAATGAAATTGAATTGAATTGAATAAAAAAAGGGTTCTGTCAAGCTCCGGATGGCGGAGCCAGTCGGGGCTCCCGTTTCCACAAAGGCTTCCTTTCTCTGCTTGCAGAGAGAGGGCTGGCTGCCTTCGCTTGAACGTACTTAACTTCCGGCTTCGGCAGCTAAAAGGGGGATGAGTCGTGGGGAAGGCTACTGGGTATAGATCACCGTATCCGAAAAGCTGGTGCCGCACCCACCTCCTGAAATAGTCCAGCGCAAGGTGATGACAGAGGTGGCCGGCATGGCGGTAACGCCAGAGGTTGGGCTTGCTGGTGTTGTGACAACCGTTGGGCTGGCGGTAGGGTTCAATACAGACCAGGCGCCGCTGCCGGTGGTGGCGGTGTTGCCGGCAAGCGTTGCCGTTGATCCGCACACAAACTGATAAGGACCTGCCGAGGCAATGGTTCCGGTAGACGAGGTGGCCTGGCTTCCGGTATTGCCCCCGGTGGTGAGATACTGTGGGCTGCTGCACGTGTATTCAAAAACTGCATAATAGTACGTTACCCCCGAAGTCAAACCGGTTACCGTAACCGAAGCGCCGGTTCCATTATAAACTACATACTGTCCAGCGCCAATGGCATTTCCGCTGCCATAAACAGTGTTGGCCGTATAGGTAGTGCCATTGACAGGATTGCTGGCTATGGGCGATGTACTCACCACCACGATACGGTCGGCCCCACTGCCACTAGTCCATCCAACGGTCATCTGTGTACATTGAACCGCTGAGAAAGCCACTGCGCTGGCCTGGGTGCTGGGCCCGGTGCAATAGATGGTGGCATCTACCACCACCTGTCCTACTCCGCCGTTGGCGCCTGGTTGTCCATTGTCGTTGTAATCGTTGTTCCCGCTTCCTCCTCCACCGGGTATAGCTCCAGCCTGGGCTCCGGAGCTATTGCTGGTGTTTTCGCATTTGGAGTTGGCCCCTCCGGCGCCTCCCAGATAGGTACCGGTGCTGCCGGCCGGACCGCCTGTGCCCGAACATACGGCCGGTGTTGCTCCGGCCGCGGAGCCCGAACTGCCGGCCCCGCCTCCGTTACCGGTCAGGCCATTCGAGTTGTTCGAGGTACTGCCGGTTCCTCCTGCGTATATCGTACCACCGGCCGACCCCGTTGATCCTCCTGCCCCTCCGGCGCTGGTTCCGTTGTTGGTATTTGTTGCCCCCAGCCCACCGGTTCCTCCGGCAACGCTGTAGGTGGTAGCTCCATTTACAAAGGTGGTTGTTCCTCCATTCCCCCCGGTACCACCGCCTGCCGTACCACCGGCTCCTACGGTAATTGTCCACACCTGGAGTGGGGTTACCGGGATGCTGGTAAACACAGCACAAGCCCCGCCACCTCCACCACCGCCGTTGTTATACGTCGAAGGCGATGCGGTTGAACTTCCTCCCCCGGCTCCGCCTCCTCCCCAGAGATACAGATTGAGGCTGGTAACCCCGGCCGGAACGGTATAGGTAGTGCTTGCGTTATAGGTGGTGATTGCAGAAGTATAGACAATAATCACTTCGCCCGCGCCTCCGTTGCCTCCATTTTTTGCCGAGCCTGCTGTTGCATTACCGCTGCCTCCCCCTCCGGGCTGTGCACCGGCCGACCCCGTAGTGCTTGATGATCCGCAGCCACCGTTGTAAGCCCCTGCCCCTCCGGGATAGGTACCTGTTCCTCCGGCTCCCTGCAAACCCGTACAGCCCGATCCGTTATCGGGACCGGCAGATCCGGCAGCGCCCGAACCGCCCCCGCCGCCACCAGTACCCGTTAAGCGACTGGGACTTGAATTGTAACCCGTACTCCCATTGCCTCCGGCGAACACCGTACCGGTACCGGTGGTGGCCCCTGCCCCTCCTGCTGCTGTTCCATTATTTGCACCCGATGCCACCGCCCCGCCTAAACCTCCTCCGGCGCTGTAAGTAGTTGTTCCGTTTGTAAACGTGGTGCCCGTTCCGTTTCCACCAGCAGCGCTGCCTCCAACACCACCGGTTCCGATGGTGGCCGTCCAGGTCTGACCAACGGTGAGCGACCCCACCGCATTTACCGAACAGGCCCCGCCGCCACCTCCTCCGCCATCGGCGGCATTGGCCAGAGTAAAACTGGTTCCACCGCCTGCCCCTCCATCGCCAAAGACATAAAACGTTGCCGAGGTAGCGCCCGCAGGCACCACCCATGTTCCGCTGGAGGTAAGGGTTACAACAGTCTGCGCAGTTGCACCAAACCCGAATGCCAGGAAGAGGTTGAACAGAAGGATATGAAGATAGGGCATCCCGGATAACCCCCTCTTTTTGACCTCTCCCTGCCCCTCTCCTAAGGAGAAGAAATGTTTGGCAGGGGTTATCAGAGATGTCAAATAATTTTTATTCATGTGGTTGTCTATTTGGTCTGAAACTGTTTCAACTCCATACATGCTGTCAGTGCTCAACGCTGAACGGTGACGCGTCGGGCAAATGTTTTTGATCCGTTGCTTAACCTCACTACATATACCGCATCGCTGAACGAACGCAGGTCGAGGCTGCTTTGGTTGAGCCCAATCTGGGCGGGCATTTCTTTTTCGATCAGTTTTTTGCCCAGCATATCCACCAGCGTCAGTACAACCATACCTGCTTCGTCTGAATTAAAAAACACATTCAGCTCGTCTGTTGCCGGGTTGGGAAAAATGCTGAACAGACCAAAGGCCAGCTGGTCTTTGCAGTTCAGGGCCACGGGGGCAAACGTACGCGTTGCTCCGTTGAAGTCTGTCTGTTTCAGACGGTAGTAACAGGTGCTTCCCGGGAACAGCGTATCCTTAAAGGTATATTGTATGGGGGTAGAGCTGTTTCCGGCCCCCCTTACGGTGCCGGCGGTCTGGAACGCCGGCGATCCCTCGCAGCTCCGTTCGACCGTAAAAAATGCGTTGTTCGTTTCGGATGCCGTGACCCAGCTTACCTCTACATGATTGTTTACACACTCGGCCTCAAACGCCGTAAGTTCAAGAGGCAGGGGGTTGTTGGAGATGCCGATGACAAATTGCGAAAACCCCGTCATCGTCAAACGGTCTGTCACCACCTGGTTTGCGTTTACGGTATTGTTGTCGTACAAACCGTCATCGCTGTTTACATACCAGATGCCGGGGCAGAATGAATTGCGTTTGAGGATCGTAATATTGGTGGCCGCGGGCGCCGTGGTATAATTGGTGGCATAAAGCGTCATCTGGTAGGTAACCACACCGGCAATGCCGGTATAGGTATTGGGCAGCACAGTCCAGATACCCGCATTTGCGGCCCCCGAACCGGCTCCGGTGCCTCCATTGTTCAACAGCGATACATAGTAATTCGCCCCGCTCTCCAACACAGGGAGCCCTGTACCGGTTGCATTTGCCGGGTTGTCGAAAAATACGGTCACATAGGTAAGTGGGTTCAGCACCGAGAAATTCAGGTTCATGAGCTGATACGATGTGGTATTGCCCACCGGAAAATCAAAACCCACCACATCCAGGTATCGCCTCAGGTTGCCTTGGACATAGGCGCTGGAGCTATAACCGCTGAGCGATGTGGGGGCAATGTTTTCGATACACAGCGTTCGGGCATTTTGTGTCAGCACACAACCGGTCACAAAACTGAAGGTTCCGTTGGCGGCAATATTCATATCCTGTCCACCGGCCCCGTCCATGATGGTGAGTGTGGGGGTGGGAGCCGTATTGGCAAGCACCACGTTAAACAAGGTGCCCACCCCTGTACTTGCCTGGGTATAGTGCTGGGCCACCGAACCCATGAAAACAATTTTTCCCTGCGAAGCCATGGTTACCGTTCCGCTGTGGTTAAAATCGCCGCAGATATCCAGCTCCGCCTTGGTATCTGCAAACGTGAGGGTATTACCGCTGTTAAGCGAAATGGTATTACAGGCCGCAGGGTTTTCGGCAGCATTGTAAGTTGCATTATAGCCTACGCTCGGAGGATTGGATACCGCCAAAGCAGGCGTGTTTGGGATGATGACGTTTACCCCGCAGGCAGGCAGACATCCGCCCCAGTTGTTGGCATCAAACCAGTTGCCCGCTCCGGCCGAGCCTCCTCCGGTCCAGGTAAGGGTTGCCGGGGCCCCCGTTATGGTTGCCGTAACGGCAGTACAGGCGCTGGCATTACAACCGTTGAGCGTTACGCTTACATTGAATACCGTAGTGGCTGCCACATATTGCGTATAGGTAGGGCTGGGGCTCGATTGCAAGGCGCCGGCACAGGCAGGACTCAGATCCCAGTTATAAGTGGCTCCTGCAACAGGAGCAGAGACCGCTAGGGTTACATTACCTGCAGCACAAACCGATACCGATGGAGCCGTTGGGGCCGTAGTTGGCGTAACCGTAACCGCAACCGAACCCCGCGTTGCACTTGCACAACCACCCGTATTGGTGGCCGATACATAATAGGTAGTAGTGCTGGCAGGGCTTACGGTGTACGACGGACCGCTGGACAGGAGCGTGCCGGCGGTGGCGGCATTGTACCAGTTATAGCTTGTACTTGCTACGGTTGTGACCGACAAAACTGTGCTTCCACCCGGGCAAATGGTTGAAGGACCTGCCGACGCTGTGGGCGCAGGAGGAACGGGGTCGATTAAAATTACCGAGGTAACTGTTCCAAGCAGCCCGCAGCATTCTGAAGTAACGGCCAGGGTAACAGTAACAGATTGTTGGGTAGCATTGGTATTGGTAAAAGTAATATTGGTTGATGATGCCGTATTGGTGGCAATGGCAGCCGTAACACCGGCAGGTGTAGTGGCTGTCCACAAAAAAGTAAACAAGGGAGATGCGCCTATGCTGCTGGTAAACGATGCCACACCCGGGCAAATTTCAGAATTCGATGCAACAACCGAACCCATAGAAGGGGCTGCGGTGATCATATTATTGAAACCGGTGTAGGTATAAGCTGTACCGTTATTAAACGTCACGTCTTGCCGGCCAAGGGTGGTATAGGTAACGGTCTGAGGGTTTCCGGCCCCGGCCAGGGGTGCAGACCCGCCCCAGGTTCCGGCCCCGACCATGTTCATGGCAATATTGTCGCAATTCATATTGGGTTCTGCAACGTTACCGGCAACAATAATGGGTTCGCCCGTTAACGTTACCG
>Ga0206851_1100_pt1 | contig 25662 bp, 23 predicted proteins | sample Alteio_BWOrgCont_13_FD_152904 | JGI IMG/M metagenome (GOLD analysis project Ga0206851, IMG submission 152904) | Enriched cells from forest soil in Barre Woods Harvard Forest LTER site, Petersham, Massachusetts, United States -... | ecosystem: Environmental > Terrestrial > Soil > Temperate forest >... | reverse complement strand
TAGGATTCACTCAAAAAGCCAGAACAGGATAGGCTTCCTTGCTTGTATTTATTAACCTATTAAAAGGTACGTTACCTGAATCAATTAGTAACCCCGCGCTTTAGCGCAGGGTATGTCATCCCTTTGAACATTGGGCTTCAGCCCAAAAGAGAACGCCAGGTGCATGCTTATTGGGCTAAAGCCCCCGGATGTGGGGTATTTATCCCCCGCGCTCAAGCGCTGGGTTACTTAGTTCGATACACCCGTATTGAAAAAATCATTGAACAGAATGACTGTCTGAAAGATACTGGCTGCAAGCGTTTTAAGCTAAATCAATACTTCTGCTTGTGCCAGTTTGACAATAACCCGGGATTTTGCATTTGCCGTGTAACAGGCTAATGCAAGGTGCGTTAAGCGTTTTTTTTGTGTGTGCATCCCGGTTATCCCGCTGGGTGCATATGCTGTCAGCCATTTGAGTGGGAAGGCCAATTCCGAATGACTTCAAATGCGGGATAAACCCAACATGAACAGTAGAAACGTAGTGCGCTACTGTTCAGTGCGTTTGAATTTTGTGCAGTCCCGATAGTCATCGGGATGGGTAATCCCGCTGCTCCTGAGAGCTGGCAGCCATTTCAGAGCGTTAGTGTCCTCTTCAACTGAAAAATGCGGGTTTAATAATCTGGACAGATCGCACTTTTGTGTCCATTTCTAAATCTTCCCAACAGATGTCCTGATTACGCCTTTCACCTCCCATTCCCTGGGTTATTTTCCTGAACATGCGCAAATCTGGGAACTATGTAACATATCCAAACAGATATGTAAGACGAGCCAGAACCGTTTATCCACCTTTGTCAGACATTAAACAAGCAATTTTAATCCAAACAAATGGCTACCGAAATCACATCAACCCTGACAGAAAAAAAAGATGCGGCCTTTCTGAACGATACCCGTATTGCCAACCATCGCCAGGCGGCGCAACATCTTGAATCGGCAGCCAGATATCATCTTGCAGCGGCCCAATCGTATGAATCGGGCGATCATGTGAATGGAGCCGAAAGCTCCCTCCGTGCCCAGGGCTTTATGCATATGGCCTTTGAGGAACAGGCGGCCAATGCAAAGTATTATGCCTTGCATTGCTGACAAACCCGGCTACCTGAACAAATTAAAACAACCAAAAAAAACAAAAACTATGTCAAACGCAGCAGCATTGGGTATCTGGATGGATCATCAGAATGCCAACCTAATTGAATGGACCACCCCTACGATGAAGACCACTACCCTCACATCGAAATTTACGCATCAGGATAAAGAACACAGTTTGGGTGAAAGCGAAAAACTCATGCACAACAAAGAACAGCATGTGCAAAAAGAATTCTATAAACACCTCGGAGAAGTGATCAAGAATTACAAAGAGGTCTTGCTCTTTGGCCCAACCAATGCAAAAACGGAGTTGCTCAACACGCTTAAATCAGACCATCAGTTCTCCGATGTACGTTTCCAGGTGCTTCCGGCCGATAAAATGACAGAAAACCAGCAACACGCATTTGTAAAAGATCATTTCTCGAAACGATTTTTTTAATCCCTGTAATCTCTATCCTTTATTTATTCATTCACACTTAACACCTACGCACATGTTCTACGACGGTTTACATTTTTGGGGAATGCATCTCATCTGGTGGCTGGTCTGGCTATCAGTCATCCTGTGGATATTTGCCGTGCCTTATGGCATCCCCGGGCAACGAAAAAAACATCAATCGCCGTTTCACATCCTTCGCAACCGTTTTGCAGCCGGCGACCTTACGCTGACACAATACCGGGAAATGAAACAGATACTCGAGAATGACCAGGTGATCAAAAAGGGTTGAGCCGTGGGCAAGCCGGCATGCAGAATCCTGGGTCAAATCCTCTTCTTCACCGAAGGGGATTTTTTGAGAAATTCATTTTGAACTCTAAATATGCAATAAAAACAGTCTCGCTTACTCTCGCTATGTTCCTCGAAACGCTTAGAAATCAATCCGGCACAACGGCCACAGCAGAAGGATTTGCTACGCCGCATTCCTGCCAACAGACATTCGGAATCGAGAAAGTCTTCCAGAATTGTGTCTGGGAGGCCCTTTTAAAAGTATGTCAAAAGGATTACAGCACAAGTCACTTTGCGCTGCGGCTTAGATGGCTTCAGATAAACGTCCGGTCTACTCTTTCGCATTATAAATTGGCAGAATCGTATATTCTCCCTTGTCTTCCGTCTGTTCAAAATAGTCCTCAAGGGCATCTTCGGCTTCTTCGGCCGATTCGTATTCCTCATCATCAAACTTGATGAGCAAAAAGCCAGGATTGACAGAACCTGTTTTTACATCGGGCACTTGCACCTTAATATCCACTTCATAAATTTTATAGGCTGTTTTCATGCAGGTTAGCTGGCTTTACTAGTTATTGGTTCTTTTCCTTCTTTCCGGTTTAATGGCTACTATCAAAATGTTTCTGACAACCGGGTTAGACTTCACTCCCCTTCTTTTTAAACAGATACCCAACCCAGTGTTTTGTGTGAATAAGTCTTTCAGGGAATGGTTTGTCAATTTTCTTCCGGAGATAGGTAATATACACATCTACAAAATTCATCCCTGGAATCATTAGTGTCCTATTAAAATTGCAATCTGTCCTTTGAAATACTTGTCGGATAAGGGTTTTAGCCAATTTTAATCACGTGTTGATTTGTAGTTTGAGGGAAAAGGCTCCCAATGAACCACGGAAAATATGTGTTCTCTCAGATTATCAGCTTCTTACCTAAACGTGCTTTCGACTGGATCGTTGACAAACATGATGGCAATCGATACGTAAAGCACTTTACTTGCTGGAATCAATTGCTTTGCATGATGTACGGGCAAATGAGTAAAGCTGAAAGTCTGAGTGATTTACTGATTCAGCTCTCCTCACAAAAGAAGAAGTTCTTTCATTTGGGTGTTGGGAGAAATATTTCTAAATCAAATCTTGCAAATTCCAATCAAAAAAGAGACAGTAAGATTTTCGAAGAGTTCGCTTACCATTTGATAGCTGAGGCCCAGAAAAACATCGTTAATCGTCTTCAATTCAAAATCCCCATATCCAACATTCAAAGAGGCACCCAACATTGGCAAAAACTCAACAACCAATCCTGGCTCTCCTGACAGGCCAGGAGTAAACCGAGAGTGGGATATTCAATTTATTCTCTGAATATCCGCGGGCAATCATGCAAAACAATCATCCTTTCTTCTACCGCAGGCTCAGAACATCTCTTCATCCAAACAAAATTCTTGCCTGCAGAAGGTGTACACCCTTGCAGACTGATCTTCCTTTCTCACACGAGCATTTCATGAAATCGAAAAAGGCCTTCCAGAACTGAATCTGGAAGGCCTTTTAAGAATGTATTTAAAAACGATTACTGTACCACAACCTTGCTGACCGACTTAGATTGTCCGCTGCTCAGTTCAAGTAAGTAAGTTCCATTGGCCAGACCGGCGGCATTTACATCATAGGTTCCTTTACCCGACTGGGCAGCAACCTGCTCGCGGTAAATAACACGACCAGTGAGATCGCTCAGGATGATGTCCATCTTGTCGGCTGCATCGAGTGTAGTGACTGCTACGGTGAAGCTTCCTGTGGTTGGGTTTGGATATACGTTCAGGTCGGAGAAATTGTTCTGGAAATTCTGAATGCCGTCAAATACATCGACTGAATCGACGTCGTTGATATTGCGGGGTTCGATCCAGTTGGCGTATTCAAAGTGGATAACACCGGTAATGGTGTATTTCTTGCTTTGTGTATAGGCGTAAGTGTAGATAACGTTATCAACGGTATCTTCAGCTCCAACACTGGTTGAATCGCCGAATACGTACCAGGCTTGTGCCGTGTTGTAACGTACTTCCTTAATATCCTTTGCCTTGATGAGCATACCTTCCCACTCCTCGTTCTGAATGTTATTGAAACCAACAACTGTAACGGCAGGAATAGGGTTGCCGCTGGATACAATCTTGAAATTGTCTATATTCTGCATTTCTGTTTCGTTGTAATATTCAATCACCTGTCCGGAGAAGGTGATACTATCGCCCATGGTAACAATGTGGTTGTAGTCGTATACGTTTACGGCCGCCCATGCATGTGCATTGGTAGTCTGAACGTAGTAACCTGATTGTGTTCCGGTGCTGCCGTTGTAAACCGCTGTTACGATACCACCTGTTGTTACATACTCATTCATGAACGGTGAGTTTGCAGGCACAGCAGTAGTGTACTGAATTGCATAGAGGGTCTGTACAGTAGCTGTTCCTACAGCGCTGATGGTAACGCTGTCAACCGACAGGCTCGAAGGAGCTACGGTGCTCTTTACAGAAAACAGAAACTGAGCATTTGAGTTGGTGGAGTCGGCCAGCAATTGCTGTTCTACCATGCCCCAGGCGCTTGATGCAACGGCTACATACGAACCGTAGAGGTATCCAAAACCGGTAGAAACTTTCACTCCTGAAAGACCGGTACGGATGCTCCCTGTACCTTTTACATAAAAACGAACATTGTAGAGTGTTCCGGCAGTAACCGCCATAGGCTGTGTAGAGAAACGCTTAGAGGTAGTGGTAGCGTTCACAAGTCTCACACAATAGTGGCCGTGGTATGGCAGCAGGCTGTCTTTGCGGCAGCTATCGGGGCTTACTGAAATATTGGTTTTAGATCCGTTCCAGCCTGTTACGGCTTCTGGACCTGTCCATGTTTCAAAATCGCTTTGAAGAACGACTTGGGCAGAAAGATTATTCATGAATAATCCCAATGCACAGATTGCAAAAAGTAATGTTTTTTTCATCGTTGGTTGTATTGATTAGATTTTTTAGGGTGATGGTTGGCAAAAGTATTAATTATATCCAGAATCCACTCAGTAGTGGCTGGATTCAAATGTTAAATAACCGTTAGATTTTTTTTTGGGGGGGGGGAAAGGATCAGCCCCAGCGGCTTTCATGAATTTTCAGGGTCTTCTCCCGGCTCAGGGCCGGGATTTGCCTGTATACTACCAGCTAATCGTTCCGAAGAAGGGATCTGATTTTTTGTCTTATCTCCCACAGAGTAGCTGATTGTCAAGAAGATATCATCTTTTAATCCCATTCTTATCCAGCGCTTCGCGGTAACGTTGGGCGTAGATTTTATGCTGTTCAAAGGTTTCAGAAAAATTATGTCTGCCTGTACCATACTCGGCACACATATACAGGAATTTATGTTTGGCCGGGGTTAGCACAGCATCTACCGATGCTGGTTCTGGAAAACAAATCGGGCCGGGAGGTAGGCCGGTATGGAGGTAGGTATTATAAGGCGAAGCAATGTGCAAGTCCTCATTCAGTACCCGATTTAGGGTAAAATCGCCAAGGGCGTAACGTACCGTTGGATCTGATTGCAGGGCCATGTGTTCCTTCAAACGGTTCAGATAGAGCCCTGCAATAACCTGACGTTCATCCTGATAACGTGTTTGTTCTTCTTGTACAATGGAAGCCAGGATCACCACTTCGGTCTGGCTCAACCCAAGGGCTTTTGCCTGGGTGCGTCGTTCTTCAGACCAAAATTTCTTGTAATCTCTGGCCATCTGATCCATGAAATCTTCGGCTGACGAAACCCACAAAAATTCGTATGTATTGGGTATGAATAAGGTAAGCACGGTGGTTGAATTCATTCCAAAACGGCTCAGATAGGCATCATCGTTGAGCATCCTGAGCAGCGCCGTAGAATCGGCTTCGAGCTTTCCTCCTACCCTCGATGCCAGTTGTTCCTTGGTCCGAACAGCATTGAGTGTAAAATGCACCGGTTCGGCATCGCCTTTGCGTAAAAGATTGACCAGCGTATTATTGCTCATTTTCTCGGTGATGTGATACCGGCCCGGCTTGACATTGGTATCGTATTTCTTCAAGTGGGCCACCCATTCAAACGAGCTCCGGTTGCGGATCACATGACGTTCAACCAGGTTGCTTACCACCTCAGGGTAGGTTTCATGATCGCGGATGTAGAAATACTCCCCCCGTCTGTCGCCCAGCTCCACATTTGAACGATACACCCATACATAGACCCAGAGCCCTGTGCCCGTGAGCAGAAAGGCAAGGATCAAAAAGAAAGTCAGAAAACGCTTTTTGGGTTTTTCAGCCATGTCTGTTTAGCTAATCAGTTTTAAGTCCTTCATCTTCTTCAGCAGCAGTTTTGCATCGGTATCCTGAGGAAAACGCCGGGATATTTTCATTAAAAGTTGTTTTGCCTGTTCATACCGGTGTTGTTCATTCAACAGATCCACTTGGTTTTTCAGGGCCGGAAGCAGATCGGGATCCAGGGCAAGCGCCTTGTTGATGCACTCCCCTGCTTTATCAAAGTTATGGTTATAAAAATAGATCCGGCCCCGGTTGTTCCAGGCGCTGGCATATTTAGGGTCTTCTGAAAGAATAAAATCGAAGACCCGGGCCGACTCTTCCTGCTGATGCAGGTCTAGCAACGTAATGCCAAGCTTGCTCTGAAAATCGAGATTATAGGGTGAGAGTTCAGTGGCCCGGCGTAAGAAGAGGCTGGCCTCTTCTTTCTTATCCAGATCTACACAGGCTTCTCCGATCCGGTAAGCCGTCCAGGCATCGCTGTTGCTGTAGCTTTTGGAGGCCAAACCGCTGTTCATCACCCACTCTTTTCCTTTTTGCACAACAAGGGCCAGAATAGAACGGTAGTCGCGTTTCAGGAACCATATCTGTATCAATCCGGCAAAAACAAGGTGTTCGTCGGCCGAACCCGATGCATGAAGATAGAACAAAGCCGAGTCGAGTAAAGCAGGGTTCTGAGGATTGAATTTCTCATAATAATTTACATACGCCAGGGCCCTGGTTACAGGCGTTGGCCGTTCCTCGTTTACCGCATAGAGACCAATGAATTTCTTCACCCCGGCTATATCGGTAAGCGGCTTTGGTTTGCGTATATAGTGATCGTGTACGGTTACATGCGGTATGTCAACAGAACCCGAACGGGGCATGTGGCAACCTACGCAGTTGTCGGCCACAGCCATACGGCTTGATGAGGAAGCGGTACAGAGCTCGGTCTTCTTTTCAGCCTGATGGCAATTCTTACAGGCATTGTTAAAGACTTCGGTTCCGGTTACTTTTACACTGACATGCGGGTTGTGACAGGTAACACAGGTAAGCGCTTCTTTATACGGCCTGAGCGAACCATCCCCAGCGCCGGATTTCAACGATTTGACAAAACACTGGCTCATCTTAAGCCTTGCGGCATGTGAGGCCATGATAAACTGATCATCTGCCCCTTCATACCGGGGCATGAACACGCTGATAAAATCTGAAAGCGTCATTCCCGGTTTGAAATCAAAAAACGATTTGCCCGGTTTGAGGATGGCATTGCCCTGCAAATGGCAACGCATACAAACATCAAACTGCCGGTCGATCGAAAGTTTTCCGGGGTTTACAATGCTGTAATCGGCATACTTGCTGGTATCGACTTTTACACCGGTTTGTTTCAGCGCCACATGTATGCTGCCCGGGCCGTGACAGCGTTCGCAATCAATGCCGTTCATCACCTTGTTGTATTTATTTTCCGAACCCTGTACATAATCGGGGTAGGCATTGTGACAGCTCATACACTCCAGCCCGATCTTGCGCGAAAAGCGGGTATTCGATCCGTTTTCGAAACCAGGGGGCAGGTCCCAGGTACCCTTCTGGGTATAAAAAGTCATGGGCATCTGATGCAGATAGCCGTTTGTATTAAAAATATGCGAGTTGGTGTGCTGACCTGAACCAATAATGTAGTTTACCTGTTCCACCCGATTGAAAACGGTATCGGATTTCTCCAACCTGAATTCGCGGATAAAGTACTTCTCGTTCTTCCAGAAGGGATGGTAATAAAAATCGCTTGTCTTGTCGTAGATCACCGTATGCTCGTTCATCCTGGCCGAGCTCTTGGCCCTGCCGGCCGAATCAAAGCTCTGCCCCATGCCTGTTTTGATAAACGTGTTGTAGATCTCGTAATGGCACTGGCGGCAGGTATTGATTCCCACATAATGCGCAGAATCAGTATGACCAAGCCAGGGATCGGCCACAGCAAAGCTATCTTTCGTTCCCGAAGGATTAGACGAATGCCGTTTGTTGCCGCAAAATGAAATCAGAAGGGCAACGGAGAGGGCAAAGACAGAAAGAAAAAATTTCCGGAGACGTTTGGTCATGACCGGAACAAAATTAAGGATTTAAGGAGAGAATGGGAATTGGGGTTTGGGGTTTTAATAGGTGAAAATTAAATTTTTTGAAACCAAACTCCCAATAAATTCAAAATCCTTCAATAAATCCCAAATCGTAATTCCCAAATCCAAAATCTTTTTTAGTTCCCATAATCCTCCACTCTGAACACATAGCCCTGCCAATGTTTAGTATGAATGAGCTTCACTGAAAATGGTTTGTCTACTTTTTTACGGAGATAGGTGATGTAAACATCTACGAAATTGGCGCCTGAAACCAGCGGTGTATTCCAGACGTGTTGGGCCAACTCGGCGCGTGAGAGTATTTTTCCGGTATTACGCAGCAGGTATTCGAGGAGGGCGAATTCCCGGGGTGTAAGATTTATTTCGGTTCCGTTGCGTTTCACGATGCGGGTATCGAGGTTCATCTCCACATCGGCGTAGGTCAAGACCGGTCGTTGTTCGGGCTCTGCCAGGTGTTTTCTTTTCATGAGTGCGTGAATCCTTACCAGTAATTCGCGCAGGTCAAAGGGTTGCAGGAGGCAATCGTCGGCGCCGGCATCAAAGGCGGCGGACATATTATCAGCCATTTTCGACGAAGCCAAAATGATGATCGGGATATCTGGTTTCAGCCCCCGGATGCATTTACACAGATCGATGCCATTTAGCTTTGGCAAATCGCTGTTGATGAGCAAAAAGTCGAAATGAGCGCCCTGTACCATTTTCCGGCCCGCCATTCCATCCGAAGCCAGGAGGCAAGTATGACCGTCGTCGGCTAGGATCTGCTGAATGCGTTTGGTGATCCGTACTTTATTTTCAACAAGTAAGAATTTCATTTGTAGTAATTAAATACAGAGCATTGGTAATCGTTGCCTACTTCCCCTTCATTTTCTTTTCAAAAGATTTCCGGTAGGCCCAGTTGAAGATCAGCGGGAACACCCAAAGCGAAAAGATCATGGCGCAAAGGATGCCGCCAATAACCACCCTGGCCAATGGCCTGGAGCTTTCAGAACCAATGCCCAGCGAAACTGCAGCAGGCAGCAGACCGATTGCAGCCATCAGGGCGGTCATCATCACCGGGCGCACCCTGGCTCCAACGCCCAGCTTGATTGCTTTATACAGCGGATCTTCATCCTTGACGATGGCCTGTTCAGAGCTTCCATGTGTTTCGAGGACTTCGAGGTTATAATAAAAATCATCTTTATTGCCCTTGCCCAGGGCATGTTGAAGATTTTCCTTGAACATCGTGATGAGGATAATCCCATCCTGTATACAAATACCAAACAAGGCAATGAAACCTATACCGGCCGCAATACTAAAGTTGGTTCCGGTAGCATGCAAGGCAATGATGCCTCCGACCAATGCAAAAGGTATGTTTACAAACACCAGCAAGGTGTCGCGAAAGTTTCCGAACATACTGAAGAGCAATGCAAAAATGAGGAGCAGGCTGATTGGCACCACCAGAGCCAGACGTTTCTGGGCCCGTTGCTGGTTTTCGAAATCGCCCTGAAAATCCATGCTGTAGCCCCGTTTCAACAGCACTTTGGCATCCACCTTATTCTTTACCTCGGCCACCGTGCTGCCCATATCCCTTCCACGTACCGAGAACTTGAGCGCTGCATAGCGTCTGTTGTCATCCCTGAAGATGAGACAGGCCCCGGTTTTCTTGGTGATGGTGGCAATTTCCTTGATCGGCACCAGGCTTCCGTTCATGGTAGGCACCAGGAGTTCGCCAATTTGTTGAGGGGTTTTCCTGAATTCCTCGGGCAACCGCACACGAATATCGAATGTCTTGATGCCTTCATACAATGTACTGGCCGGAACGCCACCCGTACCAAGCCCTCCGATGGCCATACTGATCACCGCATTGGCCTGGGCTGTGGCCACGCCATACATGGCCATCTTGCGCTGATCGAGGTTGATATCCAGCTCGGGCTGTCCGGTATTGTGCATAATACCCAGATCGGTCACGCCGCGCACATCCTTCATAATGTCAAAACAAGCAGCCAGTTTGCTTTCCATATACGCCAGCGAATCGCCATAGATTTTCAGACAGATACTTCCCTTCACCCCCGACACAGCTTCCTCTACATTGTCCATGATGGGTTGTGAAAAGTTGAGGTTGACGCCCGGAATGACCGATAACTTCTTGTTCATCTCATCAATCAGCTCTTCCTTGGTGATATGGGGCTTCCAGTCTGATTCGGGGTACATAAGTATATCGAACTCGTTGTTGTAAAACCCGGTCACATCGGTCCCGTCATCTGGCCGGCCGGTCTGCGACACGCAATACTGCACCTGGGGAAATTGCATGACAATATCTCTGGCTTGTTTGGAGATAACGATAGACTGGTCGAGGCTCATGCTGTAATTGGTCTGAAGCCTCAGCCAGATACTGCCTTCGTTGAGCTGGGGCAGAAACTCCGACCCCAGAAAATTGAACGAATAGATACCTGCGACCATGACAATGAGTGCAACAGGGATGACAAACTTTCGGTTTTTGAACGATTTGACAAAGCCCTGGATCATAAAGCTCATCAACGGGGTCACAATCGGGTTGTGCTTTTCCCTGACGTTTTTGTTCAACAACATCTTGATCAACACAGGCACCAATGTAAGGGTTGTGATCAGCGAACCAAGCAGCGCAAAACTTAACGTATAGGCCAATGGAGAAAACATTTTGCCTTCCACCTTCTCGAAGGCAAAGATGGGCAACAACGCGGTGATGATAATGACGTTGAGATAAAAGGGCCGTTTCCCGATTTCGGCAGCGCTCTTCTTGATGAGCCCTTGTTTGGAAACTTTGTTAAACCGGGCCATACCAAGCTCAATGGCCTTATGGTTGAGGATCACAAAAATACCTTCGACCATCACAATTGTGCCATCAAGAATGATCCCAAAATCAACAGCCCCAAGCGAAAGCAGGTTTGCGCTCATGTGCATCAGCCGAAGACAGATGAAGGCGAACAACAACGAAATAGGGATAATTACGGCAACGACCACCGTAGCCCTCCAGTCGAACAGAAACAGCGAAATAAGAATGATCACCAACAAGATTCCTTCAATCAGGTTATGCAACACAGTATGCGTGGCATATTCAATCAGATCGGTACGGTCATAATAGGGAACGATCTTGGTGTCGGATGGAAGAACGAATTCATTCAGGTATTTCACCTGATCCTTCACCCCCTTCACCACATCTGAAGGGTTCTCGCCTTTGCGCATGACGATAATGGCTTCCACCACATCGTCCTCCTTGCTGATGGTGCGTTTATGATTGGCATCCAGATCGGCCTGGGTGCGGATGATCCATCCCAAACGCGGGATATTTGAAATTTCAACCGAACCGATGTCTTTCACCAGCAAGGGCACCCCGTTGTTGTTTTGAACGATGATGTTTTTTATTTCCTCCACATCGTTCAGCAAACCAATGCCACGGACCACATAGGCCTGCTGGTTTTCGATGATCATATCACCGCCCACGTTGATATTGGTGTTTTGGACGGCAGAGAAAACATCGAGCGGTGTAAGCCCGAACGTTTTTAATTTCTCGGGATTGACCTTGATTTCATAGGCCTTTGTCTTACCACCAAAGCTGTTAATATCGCCAACACCAGGCACACTGCGCAGACGGCGGTCGATGATCCAGTCTTGCATGGTTTTCAGTTCGCGTACATCCCTGAACGTGCTCTTGAGGGTATAGCGGTAAATCTCGCCGGTAGGGCCTGTAGGAGGCTGTACCGCAGGGAGGATATTGGCCGGCAGATTGGCATTTGGCAACAGGTTCATGACCTGCTGACGCGCATCGCGATCGACCACTTCGTCATCAAAAATAATTTTCACAAACGACAAGCCAAAGATACTGGTCGAACGCAGGTGCATTTTCTGCTGCACCGGGTTCATTGCAATTTCGATGGGGATAGTCACAAATTTCTCGACCTCTTCGGCGCTGCGGCCCGGCCACTGGGTGATGATGTCGATCTCGGTATTGGTTACATCCGGAAACGCCTCGATGGGCATGTTCAGGAAGGTAACAATACCGGCAACAATCAGTACCGCGGCGGAAAACAGGATGAAATACTGGTTCCTAAGCGAAAACCCAATGATGGATTGAAGAAATTTTCTCATACTCGTATTATTCGTGCTTCTGATTAATTGTTCAACTCGCTGTATATCTGTAAGGCCTGAGAAGTAACGATACGCTCACCTTTTTCGACGCCTGCGCTCAGATAGGTTTTGTTTCCATAGGCGCTGATGGGATATACCCTGCGGATATCTGCAATTCCTTTTCCGCTATAGACAAGGACATAATACTGGCTGTTTTCGAAGATCAGCGAACTCGAAGGAATGTACAGGGCCTGTATGGTTCCAGAATTTACCACCCTGGCATTGGCAAACATCTGGGGCTTGAGTGAATATTCGGGGTTGGGTATTGAAATCCGAATTTTCATGGCCTTGCTGGCCGGATCCATCATCTGCATGAGTTTATCGATCTTCCCGTTAAAAATCCGGTCGGGTTTTGAAAGTGTTGAGACTTCCACCACATCGCCCAGATGAACATTGTCAACATTCGATTCGTACACATTGGCCCAGATCCATACTTCTTTCAGATCAGAAATAGTAAAGAGCTGACCGCCGTTGTCGGTACGTATAACCTGCTCGTTGTTCACCTGTTTTTGAACAATATAACCGCTGATGGGCGATTTCACCACATATTCGCCCGATTGGCTGTCGCCGTTTATTTTCGCCACCCGCTGCACACGTACCATTTCGGCCTTTGCCTGTATCAGGGCCACGGCGGCTCCAAGCGAATCGGTTTTGGATGCCAGCCCGCGGTGGTACATATCAACTGTCTTCTCCATTGTCAGCAAGGCCAGGTTCAGGTTGCTTTGGGCATTCTGGAAATCGCTGCTGTACTGGGCCATCTCAGGGCTCTTGATCACTCCAAGCACCTCCCCTTCGGTCACGTAATCGCCCAGCATCACATGGATGTCTTGTATGATTCCACTGATCATCGGGAAGAGATTGATCACTTTGTCCTGATTAAAGTCTACCTGTCCGGTTAGCTCCACCGAATTCACCATCACCCCCTTTTTCACAGAGTCCATCCGTATCACCTTCAGCAACGAATCGGGGATAACATAATGATTCCGGTTGACCATCACGTTTTCATCGCTTTTTTTGCAGGATTGAATTCCCGCAAGACACAAACCGGCGATTGCCACAGAAAGCAGATGTTTCAATTTAATGTGATTCATCATCATAAGACTATAAAAGATTAGTTAAAAAAGTTGGTAGCTGTGTAATAATTCAAGTCCTCAAATGCCTGGACCTGACCGTAACGGATGTTGTTACATTGAAGCATATTTTGTTTGTAGGCATCGTAAAAATCAAGAAAGTCGAGAATACTGATTTCCTTGCTCATATAGCTCTTCATCACTTCATGCATGAGCCTGTCGAAATCGACCAGGTATTTGGGGTCGATCTGCCGGGAAAGTTTTGTTTCGGCAAACGTCTTTTCAAAAGCCACGGCTATATTATCCTCCACGGCCGCCAGGGTGCTTTGTTCAAGCGCCAGGGTATTGTCGATCATGATCTTGGCCATTTTGATATTTCCCTGATTGCGGTTGAAGGTCGGGAGGTCCATGGACAGCCCGAGCGCATTGAAATCGGTGACATAACTGCCCTGATGGTCATACGAGAGCGATACGGTGAGGTCGGGCACAGCCAGGGCCTTCTGGTAGGTGTAATTACGTTTGTTTATTTCGGTATTCGCCTTCGCCATCTGCAGATCGGTGCGATTCTTGAATGCCGAGTCAAGCAGGGCCCTGAAGGGATGAGCAAGCGGATCCAGTTTTTGAAGGGATACCGTGTCGGGTTGGGGAACAAGATACTTTGACGGTTTTACCTGCAAAACCAGGCGCAGTTCGGCCTCCACACTGTTGATCTGGTTGAGGAGGTCATTGTACTCGCTTTCAAAACTATAGAGCTGGGCCTGGATCCTGACCACATCTTTCTCGGCCACATAGCCCTTGCCTTTTTGCGCGACAAATGCATCCGCTACTTGTTTTAATGCGGCAATTTCAGACTTATAAACCTTGGCCGATTGCTGCAGGTAATAGATATTAAAGAAATCTGTACGCAGCGTATACTTTAAGGTACGGAGCAGATCAAAAAACTGATATTCGGCCAAAGTGGTATTGGCCTCGGCTAGTTTAACGGCCTTGTTCCTTTTCCCGGCAAGGAGGATGAGCTGCGATAAACTGGCTGTATTGTCGAAATTGGTTCCGAAGTCGGCTGTCGGGTTATGCAAGGGTATCAAAGGCCCACGGCCTACCGAGAGGTTGGGGTTTGGGTATAAACGGGCCTGAAGTACCAGGGCCTTTTGAGCGTCAATATTGTATTTCTGCGCCAGGAGCAACAGATTGCTGTCGAGGAACATTTTCTCGGCCCTGCGCAGATTTATCACCAGTGTATCCTGAACCGCCGGTTGGGCAGAAAGACTGAACACATCCAGAAAAATCAATATACCGGCACAGCACACACTACGCATCATTCGCTTTCGTGCAAACAGTTTAAACAGATCGGACATTTTACGTTTGATTAGATTTGATCTTCGGCAGACCAGTGGATTATCCCACATTTTTCCAGGTATGCGGCTCCATGAAATGCAAGCGCCTGGGCATGGCACAAAGGTATATTGCAGTTATTAGAGGGTAATGAGAGCTGAATTATAACCTCGTTAATTTAAACCTCATAGATGTGTGTTTATTTAGAATTTAATTAGAAATACATTGCAATAAATCGTTATCCGAATACGAAGACGCTCCAGACCCTCCTGACATTCCTTAATTCCAGTGGGCTTCAGACGCAAGGCATCTGCCTGTTTTTTTTCACAAAAGAGGATGCATGGTAACTTCAGCACAAAACCCAGGGCGTCGCACACAGCATGATTACTTTTGTGGAGGTCGATGACAGCAGGGATCGAAGCTTCTCGACTCCAAATAACCGTTGCGCCCAAGCTCGCCTTTCAGACGGAAGCGCTGTTCCTTCGCGCACAGCCAGCACATCAAAATCCACATAACAGCTATTGTTTCGATAAAAGACTGGGAGATGGAATCCCGCTTAGGCGAGGCCAGCGTGGATTGAATGTAAAGCCTCAAAGGGCGCGTCCCGTTTGTAGAAACGAGCAATGAATATTCATAAAGCCCCGGAGGAGCGGCCCGTACGGGCAATGCCATGCGTGAAAATCGGATTGATCAAATCGAATATTGTTAGCGACTTTGTTGTGCTCTCTTTATCTGTAAATCAGCGCCAACCGTTGAGGAAGAAGAATCGCGAGGAAGGAAGCCTTGCTCAGAGCAGCCGTTGTAACAAAAACTCATCCTTCCACCCGTTGCCTTCGCGGAGCCATGATTTTTTTGTGCCGCAAAGCTCAAAACCCTGCTTCGTAAAAAGTTTCAGACTGGAGTCATTGCCTTCGGAGATGTTGCAATACAACTGATGCAGATGCACGGTGTCGCGACAGTACCTGATCAATAACTCCAGGGCTTCGGATGCATATCCTTTGCTTCGGTCGGCCTTTTGGGCGATGAGGATCCCTACCCCTGCCCGCTGATGGAGCGGATCAAAATCGAAAATATCAATACACCCAATGGGCTGATGAGAAGGAAGACTGATGGCCAATCTTAATTGCTTGGCCGTAAAGATATCCTGATGGGCCGAAGCCAGATATTGTTCAAGCACAAAACGGGAATAGGGAGAAATGGTATTGCTCAGGTGCCAGATGCTCGAATCGTTTTCCCACTGATATACCTCATCAATATCTGTTGGCTCAAGCGCACGCAGATAAATTTTTTCTCCTTTGAGTGGTTGCATATCAGTTGAATTCGTTTCGGACTGTTTCTATGCCTTTGTTGATCTGATCGAGGGTATAAAACGGGAGCGTAAACTGCCCCTTCTTTACCAGCTCCTCCATGTTCATACAGCTGGCCATACCCAGCAACTTATTTTGTTCAAGCACGGGCAACAGTTCATACAGAAAATTCACATCCCTTGTCTCCACCGGCCAGAGAGATGCAAAAAATGTTTTCAGCGGACTGAGGCAGGTTGCCACACCAATGTCTACCCGTTTGTATTTCTTCACCTCTTCCTTGAAATAAACAGACAAGGCCTGGTCATCATACACCAGGTGGGGGTGCACACGGATAAAGAGCGAAGGGATTTTACGCATCGATCCGTTTTTAAGCAAGGCTTCGAGCGGAACATCCAGATCCTGGCCTTTCACACTTAAAGAATGATAAAATCCTCCGGCCAGCATACCGATATGCGGAGGCACCCTCCCGGCATGCAGGATTACCAGGTACAGGCCCTTACGCAGGTCTGCCTGGTTGGCATTTTGAATATGCTTGAAGGTGTACATCTTTGCCCGCTCGTTGATTGATCAGCCTATTTCTTCCCGGCCAGTTTAACCACCGGTTTTCCGGTAATGATTCCTTTCAGTTCGGTAAAGATACCGATGAACGTTGTATGGTTCAACGGAAATTCCAGAAACACATGCAGGAAGCTGAGGAGGAAAAGCCAGTCGAACCCCAGCTTGTAATCATACCGATACAACCCGATGGAGATGGCCCAAAGACAACCGATAACCGCCATACGCATCTTTGAAATCTTGTGCCACTTAATGACAGTGGTCTTCGAAAACCAGTTTAGGTAATGATAGGTATAGGCAAAAGCAATGAAACGCATGATCTTGACACCCAGCCCCGAATTGAACATGAGCTGGGTAAAATCGCCTTTCTGGTCCTGTACCGGGGTGAAGAGTTTGTATAATTCCTGGTTTACCGTTTGAAAATACAAATAGGTGGTATGTGCATATTGCGAAACGATAAAATGAACAGGATCGACAACCACGAAGAGCAAGGGGCACAATAAAAATACGCCGAACGAAAGATATCCGCTCTGGCTCCGGCTTTTCAATGCTCCATAGAGTATGAACAAACCGGTAAAAACATAAACATGGATGAGTGTAGGCAAAAAGATGGAAAAGATGAGTACGTAGTTTTTTGCCAGGAGCGCCGAAATACAAACCAGGGCTATGCCGACAAAACGGGCGAATGAATCTTTGATGAGAACAAGCACCAGGGCAGCAAAAAAAGCAACATACACAAAACTGTTGGAGAGGATGAGCCAGAGATTTGCGGTTTGAAAATAGTTGAAATTCCGAAACACATACCCGGAGAGGAACAGGAGTACTGCCAGTATGCCCAACAAGACATAATCGCGTTTACCTTTTGTGAAGTAGTTTCGTTCATGGAGCCAGGAGATCTCGGTCAGGTAATGCGCGGGGCCCAGCACAGCATAGGCAAACAAAAACAGATCGAAGGGAAGGTAAAAGGCGACGAGCGCTGAGAGCAACATCAACCCGATATTCAGATAATTTATTTTTGAAGTTTCAGTCATACTGCCAGATGGGCGTGGGGCATTCAACAATCAGAGGTCAGGCAGCAAATGTAATCGAAAGATGTGTGCGCCAACTGACTGGCTTAAAACTGCCGGGTTGTGTCGGCGGCATCAGTCAATCTCCACCTCGCCCCGGTATACTTCCACTGCCGGGCCCTGTAACCAGATATCCGTAAACGAATGTTCACCGGTGCGTTTAAAAAACACTTTGAGCTTTCCTCCCGGAGTCTTTACATCACACGCCCCCTCTTTACCGCACAAACCTTTCAGCGAGGCTACCAGAACAGCCGCTGTAACGCCGGTTCCACAGGCAAGTGTTTCATCTTCCACGCCCCGTTCATACGTACGTACATAGAGATAACCCGGGATGCGTTCTATAAAGTTTACATTGGTGCCATTGGCCCTGAACCGGGGCGAATACCGAATGTGGTGACCTTCGTGATAGACATCGTATAAAGCCAGGCCCTCGATCAGTTTCACATAATGGGGTGAACCCGTATCCAGGAAACAGTATTCATCTGTTTCTTCGATCTGCACCACATCCTTCATCTTCAATCGGATGGATCCTCTCCCTGCAATGGCTTCATGCGGCCCGTCAACCGCCAGGAAATGAGTTAGCGTGCCCTTGCTGATCCCATGACGCAGGGCAAAGTCTACAATACAGCGTCCACCATTTCCGCACATGGATGAAAGTCCCCCATCGGCATTGTAATAAATCATCTCAAAATCATAGCCTTTCTTTTCGCCCACCAGGATAAGGCCATCGGCCCCGATGCCGAATTTCCGTTCACACAGGCTTGCTACGAGCCGTATGTTGCTACGGTCAAAGCGCTGGGTACGATCGTCGATAATGACAAAATCATTTCCAGCGCCCTGATATTTTGAGAATTGAATTTTCATGTATTTGTGGCCGGACCGAACCAGCGCATGTTCAAAAACTGTTCTGAGCTAGAGCCTCCTGTTGGCCTGCGTGGTAGTTAGACCCGTCTGTACTGGATTACTTAAGTTTCGCAAGAACACTTTCGGAAATTACCTTTTCGTAAGCATGAAAGTCACCCGTATATTCCAAATGATAGACGAGAGAACCGCTGTGCAAATAAATTTCATCATCCAGTTTAAAAAGCCGTATGCTCTCGGGGTCGTTGATCCCATAAAGGATAATTTTTGCCCGGCTCATTTTGTATCCTTTGTAGTTCAAGGGAGAAGTCCAGAGCTCAACCAGACAAAACTGCCGGCCGACAGGACGGTCATCTTTCACACCTGCCATTTTTGCAGCAAGAGAATCGTGTGAATTTGCAACATTGGCAGCCACGGGGCTCAGGTTTATCAGCTCCAGGGAGAGTGAGGCCACCCGTTCATCCTTTCTCAGGACAATGTCTTCGCGGTTTGAAACCAGGGCATTGAGTGTATCGGCCCCCTTATGTACCGTATCGGTAACCGGTTTATTGGCCGGATTGAGATTTACGACTTGTACTGAACTATCTTTCACCGGGCTTTTTGTCTGAACCTGTCCGGTGTGTACAACGGCCATACCTGTAGTCGTCTTCCTGTTGCCTTGATCGGGATCCTGTTTTTTATCGCCCTGGTTTTCGGCTGTTTGTTCCCGGCGCTGGGTGAATGACTTGTAAATACTCAATTCCTTGACATACTGATCGAGTTTGAACAGAAAAAAGCCTCCACCCAGCAACAATCCCAGCAATAAGCCGAGAAAAAAAACCTGGAGTTTATCTTTAAAGTTCGACATCGGTTAGAACCCGTTGGGCTTACAAAGTTAGGTAAAAAGAGGGCGCTGTTAAAACTTGTTAAAAAGAATTGCAAGTGAAAATAAAAGGAACAAAATTTGCGTATTAACCAGCGAATAATGAACTAAAAAAACAGATTGTCAAACTAAAATCCCTGAAAAAATGAAACGAATAATCGGCATTTTTTTAATCGCAATTGTAGGTGGGGTCAGCGCACTTGGCCTGAATGCTTTTTACAGCAAAAAACAGGCCTATAGCTATACATCATCCCCCTCTTCGAATGTTAAATACGTCAGCATGCCCAGGATTGCCTCAAACGAAGGCGCCGTTGACTTTACGGCTGCTGCCGAAATGTCTGTTCATGCCGTGGTCCATGTAAAAACTGTCATGGAAACCCAAAACTCCAACCAGCTTCTCTTCACCGACCCCCGCGACCCCTTCCACGATTTTTTTGGAGGAGGAGGTTTCCCCAATCAGCAGCCCCAGATACAGCAAGCCTCGGGGTCGGGCGTCATTATCTCTGCCGATGGCTATATTGTTACCAATAACCATGTGATAGATCATGCCCAAAAGATCGAAGTAACACTCAACGACAAACGGACATACGAAGCCAGGGTTATCGGCAAAGACCCTTCGTATGACCTGGCAGTGCTCAAGATTGACGAAAAAAACCTGCCTACTGTGATGTATGGCAATTCTGATAACGTCAAGATCGGTCAGTGGGTGCTGGCTGTCGGTAACCCGTTTAACCTCACTTCTACCGTCACTGCCGGGATTATCAGTGCCAAAGCCCGCAACATCAACATCATCGATAATAACCCACAGGCCGGTGTGAATGCGGTAGAATCATTCCTGCAAACCGATGCTGCCGTCAATCCCGGCAACAGCGGCGGAGCCCTTGTCAATACCCGGGGCGAACTCATCGGCATCAACACCGCCATTGCCTCCCAGACAGGAAGTTATGCAGGATATGCCTTTGCCGTGCCTTCCAACCTCGTTAAAAAAGTAATCTCAGACCTCATCGAGTTCGGAGCCGTTCAAAGAGCTTACCTGGGTGTGAGCATTCTGGACATCGACTCCAAGCTGGCAAAAGACAAAAACATTGATGCTTCTCAGGGAGTCTATGTCAACACGGTCATTGAGGGAGGATCGGCCAGCCTTGCCGGCATCAAAGAAGGTGATATCATTCTGCGGGTAGGCTCTACGGTTGTTAATTCCGTACCCGAATTGCAGGAACAAATAAGTCTGTACCGTCCTGGTGATAAGGTCGAGGTTGGCATTCGTCGCGGCAATACCGAATCAGACCTGGCCATCATCCTCAAAAACAAGGATAACAATACCAATGCGGTGGCAAAAGAAAGTCTGGAGGTAACACACGCACTGGGTGCCACCTTCGAAACCGTTTCGGATGAGGAAAAATCAAAACTGCACATCGAAAACGGTCTGAAAGTAAGCAAGCTGGAATCTGGTAAACTCAAAAGCGCCGGTATAAAAGAGGGTTTTATTATCACCTCTATTGACCATAAACAGGTCAATTCCAAGGATGAACTCAAATCGGTGCTGGAGAATAAGAAGGGAGGAATCTTGCTGGAAGGCGTTTATTCGAATGGGATGAGAGCTTATTATGCGTTCGGGCTGTGAGGTCCCCCCTCACAACTCACCCCGGCCCCCTCTCTCTTCGAGAAGGGGGAGCCTTTGTGGAACCCGCATTTACCCTAGCTAAATCAATGAAATTCAATAAAATTGAATTCCATAAAAGATAAACACGAAGGCTCCCCCCCCCCCTGCTTGCAGAGAGGGGGCCGGGGGGAGTCGAGGGAAAAGGGCAGAATTTGATCGATAAAGAAATGCTTTTTAAAGATCCTTACCTGCTGCTGGGCTAAATCTGATAAAACAGCTTGGGCCGTATTTGGTTTCAAAATTCTTTCCCGATAATTTCGTCTGGGTTAACCTGAAAGAAGGAGTGCTCAAGCGGATATTGTTATTAATACCTAAAAAAAATGAGACAGCTTAAAATAACCAAATCGATTACCAACCGCGAGAGCGCCTCGCTTGATAAATACCTTCAGGAGATTGGCCGGGAAGAACTGATTACTGCCGATGAGGAAGTGCAACTTGCAAAAAAGATACGCGAAGGCGATCAGCAGGCGCTCGAGAAACTGACGCGCGCCAACCTGCGTTTCGTGGTTTCGGTGGCAAAACAATACCAGAACCAGGGCCTCAGCCTGCCCGATCTGATCAACGAAGGAAACCTGGGTCTTATCAAGGCCGCCCGGCGTTTTGATGAAACACGGGGGTTCAAGTTTATCTCGTATGCCGTCTGGTGGATCCGTCAGTCTATCCTCCAGTCATTGGCCGAACAAAGCCGTATCGTACGCCTGCCCCTGAACCAGGTAGGGGCCCTGAACAAGATCAACAAGGCTTATTCGCGCCTGGAACAGGAATACGAGCGTGAACCCAGCGCCGATGAGCTCTCCACTCACCTCGACATTCCGCTCGACAAAATCAGAGACAGCATGAAAGTTTCAGGAAGACATGTGTCTATGGATGCCCCCTTGCTTAACAGCGAGGACAATAGCCTGCTGGATGTGCTTGTAAACGCCGATTCGCCCCATGCAGATAATCTACTGATCAACGAATCACTTCAGCGTGAGATAGAACGCTCCCTCTCCACCCTAACCGAACGAGAACGCGATGTAGTCAGGTTGTTTTTTGGAATCGGCATGGTGCATGGATTGACCCTCGAAGAAATCGGGGCCAAATTCGATCTTACGCGCGAACGTGTACGCCAGATAAAGGAAAAAGCCATACGCCGGCTCAGACATAGCTCCCGGAGCAAATTATTGAAGACGTACCTGGGATGAGAACCGAAACAAAATAGCATCTGTTCTGGTTGATGCCGTTGAATCGAAAAAGGATGAAATAGAAATTATCAATTACAACTCGGGCCCGAAAGCGGACGAAACGTTGGAAGATGCGAAGAACTGCCATCCAATCAGGTCTGTGACAGAGGAAGATAGCGGGCCGAATTATTCATCAAGCTCGTAAATAGCCTAAATCCTCTTCTTTTCCGGTCTTTTCCATAACCCTCACTCCTCCCCTTCCTTAAAAAAATCCAGCTTGCTTCGGTCTACAATAATGATGTTGCGGTAGTAGAAATTGAGAATTTCAGGATAGGTGTACCCAAGCTTTGCCATGTTCATGGCTCCTTCCTGGCAAAGCCCTACCCCATGCCCATAACCGCGGCCTTTAAAAATAACCGAATCTCTGCTTTGTACGACCGAGAAAAAAGTAGACTTGAGAAGAAAATCGGTTCGGATTGTTTTCAACGGGATCTTTAAATTATGATCACTGAAATAAACCTGCCGTCCGGTTTGCGATGCATTGAGCGCAGTACTGAATGTGGCGCTGTCGTTCACCGGAAAACGGTGTTTTAACTCCAGATAATTTTTCCAGTCTTCGACTGAAACACGTCGTTCCCAATAGGCATGGGGCATGTGTGTACAAAAGGTATCTTTCACCGATTTCAGACACATGGTTGATTTGCCCCAGACATCTTCGGCATTAACGGTTTGCCCACCGCAATTAGAACAGAAGGTGGTGGAGATGAGTTTCAGATCATTGTCGACCACCACCATATCTTTTGTAGCATTGGTGGCGAAGAAGATGCGGGGGTCTTTTGTCTTTCCCCTAAAAACCTGACAATGTACACCGTCGCATACGTTGAACCCTTCGGTGGCATGTTTGTTCATGTTGGCAAGTACATAGGTACGGCAGAGGATGGATTGTACTTTGTAAAATTCATCTTCGGCAATGGTGCCTGCTTCAGCTTCGACTACTCCGGCCACGTATTTTTCGAGATCAACACGGTTCAGTACCTGAAGCTGGTCTCTGTCGACTGAAATCAGCAGATCGTTGTCATAGATTCTTATTCCGGTGGAAGGCTGGATACATTTCAGTTTAAGTGTTGAAGCCGGGAGCAGTGCGTTAAGTGTTATGTGCTTAAACGTTCCGAGCTTACGCTCCAGGGTCTTGGTAACAATTGAATCGCCTTCGAGTTTGAATTCAAGAATGGAAGCAGCCAACGTATCGTTCATCTGTTTCCCATCGGCCCAGATCACGTATTTGCCCGATGCCACCGATACGATTACAGAAACGGGTTTGAGATCGGCCAGCAGGTGTACGTCGATGGTCGTGGCATTAGATGTAAAAAGAGAAAGGAGAAACAGAAAGAGAAAGAGCGCTTTTGGGAACTGCCTGGGATTTGCTGCAGGGGAAACAGGACTCACCCGTTTCGTCTGTGTCAAATAGTCATTTCCGAAATCCTGTAGTTTATAATACTTCAATGCTAAGCAGGTTTTACGGAAAGATGTAATTCACTCAGGTACTTCTTCATCAACCCGGCAAGACGCTCGGATGCACCGGGGCCGCCGAGTTTTATTTTTAGTTCATCCAGCTCCTTTAACATCCGCGAGCGGTTTGATGCATCGGTTGTTATTTTTTTGAATTCATCGGCCAGCTGCTCGGCATTGAAATTGTCCTGAATCAGTTCTTTCACGATTTCCCGGTCCATAATCAGATTTACAAGCGAGATGTATTTCACCTTGACCAGTCGTTTTGCGATGTGATACGAAACATTTCCGGCCTTGTAACAAACCACCTGTGGTACTCTGAACAAGGCTGTTTCGAGTGTTGCCGTGCCCGAGGTTACCAGGGCAGCATGCGACTGCCGGAGCAGGTTATACGTTTGTCCGAACACAATTTCGACATCACTCCCGGCCACAATCGATTCGTAAAACACCCTGGGCATGCTGGGGGCGCCGGCAATTACAAACTGATATTCGGGAAACAGTTTCCTTACCTCCAGCATCACCGGCAACATTTGTTTGATTTCCTGTTTACGGCTTCCGGGCAACAAGGCAATAATTTGTTTGCCGGTCTTTAAATCGAGTGTTTGTTCCCGACTGTGTTCGAGCGCATCGAGCAACGGATGACCGATAAAATCTACATCGAAATCAAAGCGTTTGTAAAAATTTTTTTCGAACGGCAGGATCGTAAACATCCTGTCCACATTCCGCTTGATCTTATGTACCCTACTCTGTTTCCAGGCCCAGATGGCTGGGGAGATATAATAAAAAACGGGTATTCCTTTTTCTTTTACAAAACCGGCAATACGCAAATTAAACCCGGGATAGTCAACCATGATCACCACATCGGGTTTCCAACCGAGTATATCGGTCTTACAAAATTCAATATTCCCCAGAATCGTCCGGATATTGGCCAACACTTCGGTAAAGCCCATGAAGGCCAGTTCACGGTAATGTTTTACGATTTCACCTCCCTGGGCCTGCATCAGATCGCCCCCCCCAACAGCGAAACTGCGCATCGGGATCATTCTTTTTAATTTCCCGCATGAGGTTCGAAGCATGCAGATCGCCCGAAGCTTCGCCGGCTATGAGGTAGTACTTCATGATCAGGCTAAAAAGGTGAGGTAACCAATAAGGGCTGCATAGACAAACATCGACAGCAAGACTCCGCGTGCCGATTTCATCCGTTCAGTATAAATAAACAAAAAGAAAGGAACGAGGTTGGCAATTACGCTTCGTTTCAGATCGGTGGTGAACAACCCATTGTATTTGAGATAACCCATAAACGAGCTGAGCGACATAAACCTGAAATCGTAGAGGTAATAAATAAAAAATGCAATCAGTGGAGTAATCACCCCTGCAGCCACCCCCCAGTACAGATGATCAAACTTGCCTTTCATCGTTCCAGCTTTTTTAGTTTGGGAATGGAGTCATAAGCTGTCAGATCGTATTGAACCGGAACAATGGAAATGAATTTATTGTCCAGGGCCCAGACATCTGTTCCTTTCTTTCCTTTTTCAAAATTATCGAACTTGCCGGTTAGCCAGAAATAGGGTTTTCCGCTGGGGTCGGTGCGTTCATCCAATTCTTCGATCCAGTTGGCTTTTGTCTGACGGCATACCCGGATGCCTTTTATCTCTTCGGCAGGAACGGCAGGGATATTGACATTCAGACAAACACCCGGAGGGAGCCCCTCTTTCAGAATACGTTCGGCGATGCTGTGTATGTATAGACGGGAAGGTTCAAAATCGGCTTCGAGGTTATGGTCGCAAAGCGAAAAACCGATGGACGGGATCTGCTCCAACGCACCTTCAACGGCAGCCGACATGGTTCCCGAATAAATAACGTTGATGGAATGATTCGACCCGTGGTTGATGCCCGAAACGCACAAATCGGG
>Ga0206851_1099_pt1 | contig 25719 bp, 15 predicted proteins | sample Alteio_BWOrgCont_13_FD_152904 | JGI IMG/M metagenome (GOLD analysis project Ga0206851, IMG submission 152904) | Enriched cells from forest soil in Barre Woods Harvard Forest LTER site, Petersham, Massachusetts, United States -... | ecosystem: Environmental > Terrestrial > Soil > Temperate forest >... | reverse complement strand
TCCGGCTGCCGTATTGGTAATATTAATATTACCGGTGACATCTATGCCGCCCGTATTTAAATTATATGTTGATGTTCCGCTGATGTTCAGGCTATTGGTGACTCTGAAATTACCAATCGAATTAATATTATAATTAAATCCGTTTCCCACCATTACACAGGGCGCCCATACGATCAACATAACTAACGACGCTGTATTTTCCGCTGGCCAGTTCCTGGGCGGTTCATCCAATATTACGATAGGAGGAAATTTTACTTTAAACGGAACCAATTTTACGGCCACGTCAGCCACAATGGAAATTGACGGAGATCCTGCCTTTACCAGCGGCATTTTTACCCATAACAACGGCACAGTAAAAAAACTAAACATAAGGTAAATATGGTCAGTTTCATATATATTGGACTTAGTGATTATTGAACTCGCTGATTATGATCGGGATAGGTAATTATACTTAGTTATACTAAGTGATTACATGTAGTCCCAAAATAGGAAACGGTCAATTTTTTAGATTATTGTACTCATTTTCAATGACATCAGATCTTTCTCTCTTTTTTTATTTTTTACCATGGAAATAAATTTAAAACCCGTAGCCCGGGTAAAAAACAGCAGAACAACATCTCTCGACGACGAATGGGGAGCTATCATTTCGGAAATCATACTGGCGGAGGATATTCCGGATAATGCCTTCCAGCATATCCTTGATTTTTCACAACTGGAGATCATTTATTATTTTGATAAAGTGAAGGAAAATAAAACACAGTATGTGCGCAGACCGAGAGGTAATCCGGATTATCCGGAGATGGGTATTTTTGCACAACGAAATAAGGACCGGCCCAATCAGATCGGTTTAAGCACAGTGGAGTTGATCTGGCATAGAGGAAGATCCATAGGGGTCAGTATGCTCGATGCAATTGACGGCACCCCGGTACTTGACATCAAACCTGTATATAAGGAATTCCGTCCGTCTGTTGAAATACGTCAGCCGGTTTGGGTGGCAGATTTAATGAAAAAATACTTTTAAGCGTAAAGCGTAAGGCGCAAAGCATTTTAAGAATAAGTTTTAACCAGTAAGAGTCTGTTATCGGATTTACTTCGCAAGGCTTTACGCTTTACGCCTTACGCTTTATGCTTGCCCAAAATGTTTTTTTATCGCCATAGGATAATCGGCCAGCGCAATTTGGGGATCAATAATTTCAGGATGCCATAATTTCTCCCATTCGAAGCTATAATATCCGGGATAATTATTTTTGTATAGCAGATCAATGGCCTGGAAAATAGGTACGATACCGGTGCCGAGCAAAACATATTCTTCCTTACCATTTTCAATTTTCAGATCCTTGATATGGGTGTGATGTATATAGGTTTTCAGGGCGGCATACACTTCTTCAGGCGGTTCTTTTGTAACGATCCACATATTGCAAACATCCCATACCAGCCCTACGTGCGGGCTGGCTGCACCTTCCATTACATACAAAAGATCCTTTTTGTAAATCAGCTCACCATGCGATTCCAGCAAAACTGACACATTTGAATTGGACGCATAAGTGCCCAGTTCCTTTAGTCCTTCAATGATCAGATTTAAAGTTTCCTGCCGGTCACGATCCTTGGGTATTTGATTCGGGAAAACCCGGATATAAGGACAATTCAGTTTCGCAGCAAGATCTATAAACCTCTTGCCTTCGTCGAGATTTTTTGTTCTTTCGTCCCCCATTGGAAAATGCAATGCGCAGGATGAGCCGAGATCCACAAATTTTAAACCGCGGTCATTCATTTTTTTCATTGTGATGGCAATATTTTCTTCGCTTGAAAACTCGGGCACGAGGGGGAGGTTCATCTGACGAAGAATTCCTCTCACCTCAATACCACTGTATTGATGGTCCCCCGCAAAATCAATGATTTTATCAAAACTCCAGTCCGGGCACCCCAGCGTGGAAAAAGATAATTTTAAAGAAGTTTCTTTTTTCAGGGAAAGCAAAGAGGGAAGTGATATCAGACTGAGACCTGATAGTAAGAATTTTTTTCTTGAAACCAGTTTCATGATGGCCTTATTTATATCGATTTTTCGAATTTGTTCATGGACAAAGTTTCCGATCTCGCGTTTTCTATACGCACACCGACCCGGATTGCCTTTAATCCATCCACACCCTGAAGTGTTTCCAGGTCGAGCTCTTCCAGATCATTTAATAAAAGGTTTTCGTTCTGCAATTCTCTGATAAACCCTTTGAATTCCTGTGCATCCCGTTCGTCGAAATAAATAAGCGCGATTTTTCCTGGTTGGGTAAGCCGCTCATTCGTATCGAGAATCAGCACTTTATCAATTCTTTTCTTGATAATATGATAACGTATGTTGTAAGCACCTTCCACGTCGAATCTTCGTTCATCTTTTCTGAAAGTGATGTCGATTGTTTGCGGATGTACAAATAAAAGCTGTGTTGTCTGCAATGGGAAATCCATTTCCGGAATGAGGTCCTGTACCAGATGTACGACCTGAATCATGGAACGCAATTGCCAGCGTTTTATCTCCTGTAAATGTTCTTTCCTGAATGGCGAATGCGGAACAATGGATTGCCCCACATAAATATCATATTCCACTCCGTCGGTTCGGAATTTCTCAAAGTAGCAGGGAAATATATTCAGCAGATCCACAGAAGCATCTTCGAAAAAATTATTAACAGTTGAATTGAGTTTCTTTATGGCCGCTTCCAGGAGGCGTCTGTTTTCAAATGCAATCCCATTTTCTTCATCGATGGATTGAAAATAGGGTATCAGGAATTCGGATGATTCAGGTACAGTCTGCAAAATATTTTCGAGTTCATATTGAACATCCAGGGTAAAAAATTCATTCAGCCTCACTTCCTGTTGTGTGGTTAAAGGTTCCAGAATGATCTTCAGCCAATTGTCTGCCGTAGTGATGATACGGTCCAGTTGTGGTTTATCAGGATAATTGAGAGAAGAAAGCGCATTGATCAGGGTCCCGAGCTGCACTGCATAATCCTTTTCCAGCGCCTGGTTTCGAAGAATGGTGGAATTCCTGATATCCACTGCTCCATATAACGGATGTAAATTTTTAAAAATAATATTCTCTACCATATCGACTCCCTCTTCATTACGATGGTCCCTGAGATAGTGCCAGGCTGCTTCATTGAATTTCCATTGAACGGCCGGCTGTATGCTGGTAAATTTTTCCTTTATGATATTTTCAATACTACGGTTAAAACGGGCAATGATATCCTGAATCAGCTGCGTCATGATGGAAAGAACGGGTTTCAGTCTCACCAGCTGACCCTCGCTCAACATGGGTTTGCCTGTTTTGGTGCTGACTTCAAAAAATCCGGTCACCTGCTCATTGTGATAAATCGGGAACATGACATATGTACCGATGCCGGCCTGCTCAAAGGCATTTACCACAAATTCGGGTAAGTGACTTTCCCTGTCACCGGATGACCAAATAATCATTCTTGGGTCGCGGGTGAAATCGTTTCTGAGTTTTGCAATATCTTTTTTTGAAACATTCGAGTTCAGACAGGCTTGCAGAATGATACTAAAAGGAATTTTATCAAAAATCAATGCGGGACGGTCATTGATCGAAAGGAAGGGGACCAGTCCAAATTGATAATCCCTGCTGCCCACAACGGTTTGCAGAGCATGTGTAATCTCGTCAAACAAAGGCCGCTTATCTTTTTCAGAGTGGTGGATCACAAGCTTGCTGACTTGTTCAACGGCCTGTTCAGCTGTCACATCGGTAAGGGTAATAATGCTGAATCCTCTTGCTTCGAATTGACCCAGTGGAACTTTCTTTTGTATTTTCTTGAATTCCTCACCCCACACAGAAGCAGGGGACATAGAGGTGCAATCCATGGCCGGTAATTGATTAATCGGGCGGATATCAATAAAACGGGTGTCGATATTTACCTGGAAATATTTATCCAGCCCGGTCTCAGGATCTTCAAACTTCCGGATCCATTCAGTCTTTTTTAGATACGGTAAGGAGTATACTTTTTCCAGTAACATACCATACTGTAACTCTCTCATGATTTTTTCAGATTCGCTATCTGCATTTCCAATCGCCGGATCAAGTACAACCGGATGTTCAAGGCATTCCATCAACTTATGAAATCCGTCGGTGCTGTAAAATATTTGCGGAGACAAGGGACTGCTAAGTGCCCATAATGCATTTTCGTCGGCCGCCAGGGGCAGGAGGCAGGTGGAAACCAGTTCCAGCATTTCTTCATATTCACTTAGTTTCTCCAGCGGAACACTGTTTGAGAGTTCCGGAAATTTTTTGAACTTCTTTATGATCCATTTGAAGTAAGGAACTTTGATAGACGGCCCTGACTGAATACTAGATTTTAAAAAGTCAATAAATTTTTTGAATGAGATCACTGATTTGAAACTGTTTTCAAATTGAATCTTCTTGCTGATATGTATTAAATCTGCTTTCATGATCTTAAAATCTGAATCCTAAAGAAAAATAAGGATACCAGCCTTCTACAGAATGTGCTGCTACGATTTGTATAACTGCCAATTGCGCCGGTGAAAAATATAATCCGACACCGGTACCATTATGCCATTGCTGGGAATACTCATTCCTTTCCCAGACCCGTCCAATATCATAAAATCCAAATATTCCAAGCTGCCCTGGTAAAATGTAATTAGCAAAATCTGCAAGTTTTAATCTCAATTCGAGATTATTGAAAACGCTGTTCAGGCCTGAGAAACGATATTGGGAATAACCCAGCAGATTTCCCTGGCCGCCTAAAAAAGCTGTTTGATAAAAAGCAGGATTTCCAATAGTCGCGGTACCACCCACACGATCCGCTAATATTAATGTGGAACGGTTATTCAGACTTTTGAAAAGTGCAACACTTGCTTTGAATTGTCCATAAGATTTTGAAGCAGTATTCAATCCCTGCCAGCCCGCCAGCTGAACTGATATTGATGAGCCCCAGGTTGGAATCAGTTTGCTATTGCGAAGATCCTGGTTAAAATTAAAAATAATACCCGCGTGCATCCGGTCACTGCTCAGGCTGCTGCTGTCATAGGTGACCACCGCTCCCGGCTGGAGTATAAATCTTCCTTCATTGTCATCGGTTTCGAAATGATAATATTGAATAGAAGGACCAATACTGACATTGGAGCGCTGTCCGTTAAATGACCAGCGTAGTGCCGGAAGTGCCTGATAAAGGTTAAATCTTGTCCTGTAGTATGTTCGGTAATCGCCGGATTTATTGATGACCGTTTCGTTTCCGGTGCCGAAAAAATTCTGGGTATTCTGCGGTGCATAAGCAAAAGCCTGCATGGTCAGATCGGCTTTGCCCACGACGGAGGTCCACTCCCCTTTATAACTCGCACTGAAAGCGCTGGTTGAAAATGAATGGTTTAACATAATCTGATAACGGCTGGCAAATGGATATTTACGAAACCCTTCCTGTTCAGTATGCTCAAATCCTGCACCAATCAGTAAACCGTCATCCCGATTTATTCCAATATTTAACAAAGGCATCGTAACATTATACAAATTCACGGGCACAAATGTTGTGTTTGCCGTGTCGGTGGAAATGTTTTTTACAAGACGGTTGCTGTCGCCGTAAAAAACAGGTATCGTTTTATCATAGATTTTTATTCTTTTTCTTGAATCTTCAACCTGGTAAACCTTTCGCCCGTCGCGCCCAATGATTCGCAGAGCTATCGAAGATGTTTTATTTTTTATGGATACGCTGTCGTCCCCATCGCTTGTATATATTCTGATTTCTTTTGTGAGTCCGGCTTCGAACGTTTTGTCCATGAGTTCACCCTTTACCTCTCCGTTCCTGTTAATCTTCCGGACGGTTACCCGCAATGAGCCGTTTGCTGCACCCTGGATATTAACCCACTCATTCTTATCGCTCAGTTTGATGTCCGCGATTTTATTGATGAATTTATAATAATATTCCATTGCCCTGGGCATATCTGCCCGACGCCCTTTCAATTCATTCAGTAATACTTCATGACGCAGTTTATATGATTCAGCGGGTAATTTCCGCAAGGCTGTTTCCAGCACACTGTCTGTTATTTCGTCTTTAAACCGGTCTGTTAATTTCATCCAATCCTCATGATCGAATTGCATATCAGGATAAGCATTCAGAAACCGGGTTTTGAACATAGAGTATTCGGGATGCTCCACTTTACCGCTAAAATTCTGCAGAGTAGGTAGAATGTAAGGGTTGGCTGCAAGTTTAGGAAGTAATCCCTGTGTTACATGGAATACCTGGTCCCTGTCGCGGGGAACTGCCTGGTAACGCTTTTCTTTCCCTGTATCCGTATTATGCCATCTCCACTGGTCCTCGTGTCGGTCCCAGTCGCCGAGATACATGTCGAGCATTCTGGCCCTCAGGAATTCCTTCCCTTTTACAGAGTTATCATTGTCTTTATCGAGATTATTCAGCATTTTACCTGAATTATCCGATTTGCCGTCCGGCTCCCGCTCTTCAATCAAACAAATAGTATTTACAAAATACTTCTCGTAAAGGCCCAGATTCCTATCCGGGGCAATAACACCTATTTCAGGGTTGGCATGAGGAATTTTTACCGCGTTGGCGATCGGAGGCACTGCCAGTGCGGAAAACGGATGCTGTCCGCTGGTTACATCATCCAGAAAATCTCTCGCAAAAGTATTTCTCAGCGCTTCGGGTAATAACAGGTCAACCGATTTTTCAACACTTCGGATCACCCATTCATTTCCGGAACTGTCTACAAGTCGCAGGGAATTCGATTGCATACCGCCACCCCTTTGCAAAGGGATTAGGCCACCATGAAAACTCGATATTCTTATGATGGGCAATTTGGTTGGCCTGGCCCATTCCTTACGGTAGTTTTCGCCGAATAGTTTCCGGTGAAATTTTCCCGGATAATCATATCGGGGATGGACACTCCTGATAACACTGTCCCCCAGGCTGGCGGCGTACACAGAATCTTCCTCCAGACTAATTTGTTTGTATGGCTGGTTATATGAGAATACGGGTATGATATTACCTTCCGTGTACTCGTAAAATGTAAAACGAAGGGTCCGGTTTATCAACAGGTCTGCTGAAACAAAACCTTGATTTGCTGCCGCGAAAAGAGAATTTTTTGTTTTGCGCGCATAGGTCTCTTTGGAGCCGGAGCCACTGACAACCTGAATCTGTTTACCTTTTATAAATTGAAGTCCGTGTTCGTGGCCTGCAATATGAATCAGATTGGGAAAACTGTCGAATACTGCATCCACCTGTCTGATCATCGATTTATACAAAGGGTGATGAAGGTCCTCCGGATTGGTGAAGGTTTTTCTGAGCAACGGGTACAAAGAACCGACAATAGGCAGGGGAACGTACAGATTTTCGCTGGCTGCCGTCAGGGGGAAAATATGATCCTTCCATGAAAAGTAGCCGCCATGAATTCCGTAACTCTGAAAAGGATGATGCGAAGCCAGGAAAATGGTTTTATTCCGGTTCTTATATAATAATTCCTGCATCCGCAGGATCACATCTTTCTTTGTACGGCAATTACATTCAGCCAGCAAATTCGTTTTATCAAATGGGAATAACCACCATTCGCTGTCGAATACAATGATCACCAGTTCATCAGAAATATTTATTTCCGTTGGTCCTGGACATCCGTCCGGCGGGAGCAGTTTTAGAAGAGAATCGTTTAATCCATCCAGGTAATTCCATTCCTCTTTTATCTTGGCCAGACCGTTTTTCCCTTCTTTATCCCAGTCGTGGTTGCCCGGTATGAAATATACCGGTGCGCCTTTGCTGCGCATGGGATTAAACTGGGATTGCAGAATCCTTTTGGTCGCCTCTTCCTCCCTGCTGCCAGGTAATCCGATACCGCGCGGATAAATATTATCGCCCAGATAAATAATGGTGGTTTTTCCGGGAATCACCATATTGGCAGCAGCGGGAATAACGGCCTGTTGTTCTTTGTCGATTTCACCTGCATCGCCAATCATGATGATCCTTTGCAAAACAGAATCCTGCGCATACGCGTTATGGACGATCAGTATTCCGATGATGATGTATAAAAATGACTTCATTTTTTCAGCAGTTCTGGTATCATCGAATGTATTTTACACGGATACAAATTAATCCGGATTCATATTTTAGTGTCTTGCATACGTTCCGGATTAATTCTTATTATAAGCAAAAAAGAGAACCGTGGCGGCCGGTGACAAGCCCTGTTCATTTGAAATATATAGATTTTGCTGCCGGTCAAAAGCAATTCCTTCGGGTTGTACGAATAAAGAAGGATTCAGCGGATATACAGATCTCACTTTCCAATTTTGGTCGGCAACGACCAGCATTTTATTAACTGAAGAAAGAATAAACCATTCTTTAGTCAACGGGTTTTGCGCAAGGGCAGAGGGATGGAAATTTATTTTTCGTGAATGGGTGATTGAATCAATTTCCTTAATATCCAGTTCGAAATTTCCTGCAGGAGTCAGTACACCTGACGTATCTATTTGTAAGATGGTCCCTCCTCCCCATTTGTTGGTTTTTTCACTGCGGCAGTGTTTGCAAAGCACATAGAGTTTGTTGTTGCTGCTTTCGGAAGCAAGACCTTCATATTCACCGTCTGGCAAAAGGTCTTCAAATATTTTCACTTTATCTGTTTCTTTTTTCTGCATTTCTGTAACTGGAAAAGTAAATAATACTCCATCGCTTCTCAGCATGATAACAAAGTTGTTGACAACCGAAATGTCTTCGTAGTCTCCCTTTTTCCCAAACCGGGTAATCTGCATATTCGCATCGCCCAGCCTGAAACGGAAAACCTTACCGTCTTCATCCTGTTCCGCATATAGCGTATCACCCGTTCCTTTATAAAATGCAATCCCCGATATTTCCCTCAGAATATTGGGCATTTTAAAGCGTTTCGGATTATTTAAATTATATCCGGGTGGCGAAGTATATGGTCGCTGCTGGCTTTCGCAGGAACTGGTAACGACCAGGCTACAGATAAAAAAAATGAATAAACCCGGATAGTTATTTTCCATAAGTTGCCGAAGCGATTATAAAGGCTATGACCGACAAAATCAGTCCGAACATAAACACGTTGTAAGAAATTCGCAACAACTGATATTTTTTCCCCAGCACTTTCCCTTGTGCAAATCCATCCATTATCAGACTTCCGTACAGATAGTCCTTGTCTGCCATCATCTTTTCCATCCCTTCTTTGTAGTCTGGAAGTTTCATTCTGTAAAAATTTCCAAAGAATAACAGATTTACTTTTTTTTCTTCAATATCCTTTTTTGAAAATATTCCATTTGGAATGGTAGGACGGGTGGCGAGAATAGAAAATATAATCGTAATCAGGCTTGCCGCGAGTAACATAAATGTCGGAATCATTAAATAGCTGTTTTCATCCAATTTTCGTAACAGTAAACTAATCACGGCTGAAAGTATGATTGAATTCACTGTGATCATGATATGCGCTTTATTATCTGCCATATCACTCAAACGCTGATGATTGGAAGAACTCACCCGGAACATCGTTTCAATTCCCCGTTCGGGTCGCTCATTTTTATCCTTATCTTTTTTATGCTTTTCGTGATGGTGTTTTGCGTCATCTGAATGATCACCGATTGCCAATGAAGTTTTGGGATGCAGATCGTGTTGGAATTTAGATTCGGATTTTTCTTTTAACTCCTCCAGATTTTTTTGTTTCTGATCATTCAACAGCAGTTTTGCGTATTCTGTATGATAGGTGTGGGATTCAAGGAAATTGATCGTTTTTATTCTCCAGTCATCCTTCGATATTTTCGTATTCGTCACTTCCTCCGCTTCTTTGCGCATCGTCTTGTTTAGTTCACTGAACTGCGACGTGCCCAGATGGTAAAGGTCGGCGTCGCAAACTATTTCTTCGAGCAGATTATGCGGGTCCTGCGGAAGTTTGGTTGCCAGTATGCAACCCTTTATGGCATCAATATCTACGCCTGATAGTCCGAGATTTCCAAGAAATACAGCGGCCGCCCCTGCGCCCTCTGCTTCATGATTCGCTCTCTCTAATGTGTAACCCAGATCATGCATCCAGGCTGAAGCGACGACAATAAAATAATCGCGGTCACCGAGTTGATAGTGACGGGCCATTTGCATTGCATAAGAGGCTACAGATTCTGTATGCCGGAGATTATGGTAAAGCAGATTATTGAGATTCGTATGATCAAAAGAATCTCTGGCGTATTGCTCAACTTTATTGAGCATTATGTGATAGTCCATAGTAAATTATTACTATAAATTTAAGGTTTATCCTCAGCAAAGCACAAAGCTTAAAGCGTAAAGCTCAAAGTTCCAAACCGGTTAGGAATGGTAAGAATTTAAAACAGAAAAGCACCGAAACGGTGCTGACAATAGACGATGCTAATTACTATTTATGAAGAATAAGGAGTAATATGGCTTTACGCTTTACGCGTTTAGCTTTACGCTTAATAAGTGACTCCGATCAATGAATGATCCTTGGTTTCAAGCAAAGAAGACCCCATAAGGAATTCATCCACTTTGCGGGCACATTCCCTGCCTTCGCTGATTGCCCAAACAACCAACGATTGTCCTCTGCGCATATCGCCGGCAGTAAATACTTTTTTGATATTGGTCTGATAGGATTTTTCTGTCGCCCTTACATTACCACGTTCATCGAGTTCCAGCCCCAGTTCATTCACAAGTCCGTCTTGTTGGGGGTGTACGAATCCCATGGCCAGTAGTGCTAATTCACAGGGTATTTTCTGTACTGATCCGGGTACTTCCACGAATTTTGCCGGTCTGCCATCATCTGCCATTTTCCAATCCAGCTGGACAATTTTAAGGGCTTTCAGATTTCCTTTTTCATCACTAATAAATTCCTTTGTGGCCATCGCCCATTGCCTTTCAACACCTTCTTCGTGCGATGAGGTCGTTTTCAAAATCATGGGGAACGTTGGCCAGGGCATATAAGCAGTTCTTTCTTTTGGCGGCTGTGGAAGCAATTCAAATTGTGTAATGGTTTTAGCCCCCTGCCGGTTTGACGTTCCCACGCAATCGCTTCCCGTATCTCCGCCTCCTATAACAATTACGTTTTTTCCGGTAGCGAGAATATCTTCCTCCAATACCGGAACACCACGAACTCTTTTATTTTGTTGCTTTAAAAAATCCATGGCAAAATAAGTTCCCTTCAGTTCACGTCCTGGTATGGTAAGATCCCTGGGTATGGTAGAACCACCACAGAGTATGACGGCATGAAAATCACGCGTTAGTTCATCAACCCGGATATCCACACCAACATTGGTATTGCAACGGAACACGATACCTTCCAGTTCAAGAAGATTGATTCTGCGATCTATGATCCATTTCTCCAGCTTAAAGTCGGGGATGCCGTATCTAAGTAAACCACCCGGCGCATCATCTCTTTCAAAAACAGTCACTGTATGACCTGCCGAATTTAACTGGGCAGCAGCAGCCAGGCCGGCAGGACCTGAGCCAACGATAGCAATTTTTTTCCCTGTTCGGATATTAGGCTGCTTTGCTTTTACAAAACCTTTCTCGAACGCGATTTCGATTATATGCTTTTCGATTTCTTCGATGGTAACGGCTGGCTGATTGATCCCCAGCACACAACTGGTTTCGCAGGGAGCCGGACAAATTCTGCCGGTAAATTCAGGGAAATTATTTGTCGTAACCAGGATATCATATGCATCCTGCCAGGCTTTACGGTAAACGGCATCATTAAATTCCGGAATCACATTTCCGAGTGGACATCCGTGATGACAAAAAGGAATGCCACAATTCATACAGCGGGCTGCCTGTTTGTTCAATTGTTCCGGCTCATACAAGTTCACAAATTCATTGTAGTCCTTTCTTCTTTCCTGTACAGGACGTTTGGAAGGCAGTTCTCGGTTATACTCCAGAAACCCAGTTGGTTTACCCATTACTTTTTCTTAAAATTGATGATCAGGAATTGACGCCTACCCGGGCCTTCTTTTCTTGTAATACTTTTTTATAATCTTTAGGAAACACTTTCACAAAATTTCGCAGCTGGTTTTCAAAATCTTCCAATACAAATTTGGCGACCGTGCTTCCGGTATAGGTGTAGTGGCGTGCAATCATATCTTTCATTTCCCGGATGTCTTCTTCATTCAATGGATCCAGGTCAATCATTTCCGGATTGCAGAGTGATGGGAAATTTCCGTCTACATTATAGACATATGCAATACCCCCGCTCATACCGGCAGCAAAATTCCGCCCCGTAGAACCCAATATCAGGACCCTGCCACCCGTCATATATTCGCAACCATGATCCCCTATGCCTTCAACCACCGCGTTTGCGCCGGAATTACGAACCGCAAATCGTTCCCCTGCTTTACCCCTGATAAAGGCTTCACCGGATGTAGCACCGTAAAAAGCTACATTCCCGATAATAAAATTTTCTTCCGGAACAAATCCGGCATCGGGTGCCGGATATATAATTAATCTTGCACCGGACAGACCTTTACCGAAATAATCATTTGCGTCTCCTTCCAGTTCAAGCGTAACACCGGAGGTATTGAAGGCGCCAAAGCTCTGACCGGCAGTTCCTTTCAGTTTGAAATGAATGGTATCCTCAGGCAGCCCCTTCGATTTATATAATTTGGAAATTTCATTTGACAGGATAGTGCCAATCGTCCGGTCGGTATTCTTCACACTAAATTTTGCTGATACTTTTTGTCCGGATTCCAATGCCGGTTTGGCTGCTGCCAGCAATTTCCAGTCCAGAACATCTTCAAGACCATGGTCCTGATCTTCGGAATGATGAATGCCGGTATACATCGAAGTAGGCTCTTTATATAATATCGGAGCAAGATTTAATTTTTTCGTTTTCCAGTGTTTCAGATTATCATTTACTTCGAGACATTCTACCTGACCTACCATTTCATCAATGGTACGGAATCCCAGCTCAGCCATGATTTCCCGTAATTCCCTGGTCAGAAATTTAAACAGGTTCACCACGTGATCAGCATTGCCTGTAAAACGTTTTCTCAGTTCCGGATCCTGGGTCGCAACACCTACCGGGCAGGTATTCAGATGACATTTGCGCATCATGATGCATCCTTCCACTACGAGCGCAGCAGTAGCCACGCCCCATTCTTCGGCTCCGAGTAAAGTAGCAATAGCCACATCGCGACCGGTTTTCAATTGTCCATCGGTTTGCAATACGACGCGACTGCGCAATTTATTTTTTACCAATGTCTGATGAGATTCTGCCAATCCCAATTCCCATGGCAGTCCGGTGTGACGGATAGAGCTGATCGGAGATGCGCCGGTGCCACCATCATGACCGGAAATCAGGATGACGTCTGATTTTGCTTTGGCAACGCCTGCTGCAATGGTCCCGACACCTGCTTTGGAAACCAGTTTCACATTAATTCTCGCTTTGCGGTTTGCATTTTTCAAATCAAAGATTAACTGTGCGAGATCCTCTATAGAATAAATATCGTGGTGGGGTGGAGGAGAAATAAGTCCGACACCTGGTGTTGAATGCCTTACTTTTCCGATCCATTCATCTACTTTATGTCCTGGCAATTGTCCGCCTTCACCAGGTTTCGCTCCCTGAGCCATTTTGATTTGTAATTCATCAGCCTGTGTCAGATAATAGCTCGTAACTCCAAATCTTGCAGAGGCAACCTGTTTAATGGCAGATCGCATGGAATCGCCATTCGCAAGCGTTTCAAAACGAAACTCATCTTCGCCTCCTTCGCCCGTATTGCTTTTTCCTCCAATACGATTCATGGCAATTGCCAGGGTGGAATGGGCTTCATGTGAAATAGATCCAAAGCTCATCGCACCCGTTGCGAATCTTCTCATAATACTTTCTTCCGGTTCCACTTCGTCTATAGAAATCGAGGGACGATTTCTTTTGAACTGGAATAAACTTCTGATGGTAGCCGTTTTTTCCATCTGATCATTCACCAGCTTTGAATATTTTTTGAACGACCCATAGTCGTTCATATGTGTTGAATATTGCAGATAGTGAATGGTATTCGGGTTGAAAAGATGAAATTCTCCTTTTCGTTTCCATTGATACACGCCACCCGTTGGTAGACGTTCCACCGGTATGTCTTTTCGGGTAAAGGCGAACAGATGCTTTGCAAGTGTTTCACGTGCAATTTCATCCAGTCCCATTCCCTGGATTCGGGAAGTTGCGCCGGTAAAATATTTATCCACTACAGAATTATTCAATCCGATGATTTCAAATATCTGTGCTCCCTGATAAGACTGCAGCGTGGAAATGCCCATTTTAGAGAATACTTTTAGTAATCCCTCATTAACAGCCTTGATATAATTTTTTCTCAGGTATTCCGGTTCAAGACTGGTTTGTAGTTTGCCCGTTTTCTGAGCGTCATGTATGGTGGCGAGTGCCAGATAAGGATTGACGGCTGTTGCGCCGAAGCCGATGAGACAGGCATAGTGGTGCACTTCCCAAACATCCCCGGCTTCTACTATGATCCCTACCTGTCCGCGTAATCCTTTCCTGATTAAGTGATGATGAACCGCAGCCACAGCAAGCAGGGATGGAATGGGTGCATGATCTGAATCAATCGCCCGGTCAGATAATATCAGCACTTCAAATCCGTCTTTTGCGGCATCTACAGCATAACGGCAAAGTCTTTCAACACCCGCCTGTAAAGAACCGGGTTTTTCATCGGCCCTGAAATAAAGCTGTAATGTTTTTGCCTGAAAGATGCCTGTGTCTATACTCCTGATTTTTTCGAGTTCGTGATTTGTCAGTACCGGATGTTTCAATGCCACACAATGGCAGGCCAAAGGATCTTCAACCAACAGGTTTCCATTATTACCGGCAAATGTAGCCAGCGACATCACCAGACGTTCGCGGATCGGGTCTATGGGTGGATTGGTTACCTGCGCGAATAATTGTTTGAAATAACTGCTTAAATGTTGTGGTTCATCACTGAGTACTGCCAGGGGAATATCAGATCCCATGGAGCCAATGGGCTCTTTGCCATCCAATGCCATCGGCGTAATGATGGACTCAACATCCTCGGTTGTATAGCCGAAAGCTTTCTGATATTTAAAAATCTGGTCATGCTGTAATTCGGTAAACGTAACGCGTGGTTCTGGTAATTCTTCCAGCCTGATCTTGTATTTGTTCAGCCATTCAGCATAAGGTCTTGAAGAACAGATTTTATTTTTGATCTCTTCATCGCTGATGATCCTTCCCTGCTCCATATCAACTACGAACATCTTTCCCGGCTGAAGTCTGCCTTTTTCACGGATGATCTTCTGATCTATGGGAAGAACGCCGGTTTCTGAAGCCATGATAACACGGTCATCAGTGGTTACGCAGTAACGGGACGGGCGTAAGCCATTTCGGTCAAGTGTAGCGCCAATCATTTTTCCGTCTGTAAAAGAAATCGACGCGGGCCCATCCCATGGCTCCATTAAAGATGCATGATATTCGTAAAAGGCTTTCTTTACCGGGTCCATTTGTTCGTTACCGTCCCAGGCTTCCGGTATCAGCATCATCATTACGTGGGGCAGGGAACGGCCGCAGAGTAACAGCAATTCGATCATATTATCCAGACAGGCAGAATCAGACTGTCCTTCGGTGATCAGCGGAAGCATCATCTCCATTTCTTCTTTCGTGAAGTAAGGAGATTCAAATCCCTTTTCACTTGTCTTCAGCCAGTTCAGGTTTCCCTGCACCGTATTAATTTCACCATTATGGGCGATGTAACGGAAGGGTTGCGCGAGTTTCCAGGAGGGAAAGGTATTAGTAGCGAATCGCGAATGAATGAGCCCGAATGCGGAGACAATGCGGTTATTTGTCAGGTCCGGAAAATAATGACGCACTTGTTTGCTCGTCAGCTGGCCCTTATAAACGACAGTTTTATACGAAAGTGAAGCAAGATAAAATCCGATCGGATCTTTCTTAACGGAACTCTCTATCAGATGACTGGAATAATTCCGTAGTATAAATAATTTACGTTCAAATTCTTCCGGGTCATTAAAATGGTCGGGGCTGGCAATGAACACCTGTTCAATATCCGGTTCAACAGAAAGGGCAGTAGGGCCGATTCCATCCGGGTTCACCGGAACTTTACGATAACCCAGCACTTCAAGACCAAGCTTTTCGGATGCACGGTTGAAAATATCACGGCATTCTTCCTTGAGCATGATATCTCTCGGGAAGAAGATCATTCCAACGCCGTATTTGCCATAGGCAGGCAGATGGAAACCAAGCCGGATGCACTCATCAAAGAAAAATTCATGCGGAGTCTGGATCATGATGCCGGCACCATCACCGGTATTGATTTCACACCCACAGGCACCCCTGTGTTCCATGTGTTCAAGGATCGTGAGTGCATCAGAGATGATCTGATGACTTTTATTGCCTTTAATATTGGCTACAAAGCCGATACCACAAGAATCCCGCTCAAAAGAAGGGTGATATAACCCTTGGTTTTGTTCCATTTATTTCGGTTATGCAGTGAATGGCTTCAACGACAATCGTTATTCTGACGTTTTTTCTAAGGAAAGCAGGGATTCGTTTAAAAATACTAAAAAAAACGGGACTTTATCAAGTAAAAAAGAAGAAAACCAGGTTTAAACTCCAAAATTTTAAACGTGTTAATCCTCGGAATTCTTTTCTGACTTATCAATTAGAAACACATGCCCCATTCTTTTGTTCAACATCTTTTATATCAATTAAATCTTTGTTTTTGTTTATCCCATATCATACCAACAGACTGAAAAGTGTATCGCTTTTGTTGATTTCCGTATAGTTAATCTGATATTTTCCCATATTCTCCATCAGCTTATCGTAATCGGCACGGCTGGCCAGTTCGATTCCAACTACAGCCGGACCGGATTCCTTATCAGTCTTTTGCATGTATTCAAACCGTGTAATGTCGTCGGTGGGCCCCAAAACATTATTTACGAATTCTTTCAGAGCGCCCGGCCGTTGAGCAAAACGGATCAGAAAATAATGCTTTAGTCCTTCGTATTGAAGAGAACGTTCCTTGATTTCCGGCATACGGTCGATGTCATTATTGCTTCCACTTACGATACAAACGACATTCTTGCCTTTTATTTCTGAAGCGCGGTTTTCCAATCCTGCAATAGACAAGGCGCCTGCCGGTTCCACAACGATGGCTTCCTCATTATATAATTTCAGTATGGTGGTGCACACGCGTCCTTCCGGTACCAGGTCCAATGCGTCGAGCACTTCGCGACAAATAGAAAAGGTAAGCTCCCCTGTCCTTTTTACGGCGGCGCCATCCACAAACCGGTCTATTTTTTCAAGCGTTACGGGTTGGCCTGCTTTAAAAGCTTCGGCCATAGAGGGAGCACCCTCCGGCTCCAGCCCAATGATTTTAGTTTTGGGAGAATAAGTCTTGAAATATGTACCGGTGCCTGAAGCAAGTCCGCCACCACCGACCGGGACAAAAAGATAATCGATATCTGAAAGGTCATCGAGTATCTCAAGACCCACTGTTGCCTGGCCTTCTATGATACGCAGATCTTCGAACGGTGGTATAAAAGTCATTTGGTTCTCAATGGTAAATTTTTTCGCCGCAACAGCGCAATCATCGAACGTATCACCGATGAGCTTTATGTCGACAAAATTTTCACCAAACATTCTTGTCTGATCCACTTTTTGTTTTGGTGTGATGATGGGCATGAAAACAACACCCTTCACATTGAGCTTCCTGCAGGAATACGCAAACCCCTGAGCATGATTACCCGCACTGGCGCATACAACTCCTTTTTTCAGGATTTCTTCCGGGAAACTGCTCATCATGTTATAAGCACCTCTGATCTTGTACGACCGCACTACCTGTAAATCCTCTCTTTTCAGATAGATATTACACTGGTACCGACGGGAGAGATTTTGATTTAAGACCAGAGGGGTTCTGATCACTATTTTTTTCAGCCTGTCAGCTGCTCCCTGAACGTCCAGTGTGCGAGTGCTTGTAGATGATTCCATAATTTATACTTTTTCTGCCAGCTTCTTATCTGATTTCAAAACCGGTGCAGCCTGATTTTCCGGGCGGAGACTTCTGACCGTTTTTCCTGCCTGCCACATTTCACTGTCACGTAATTCTTTCAGTTCGACTTCCAGTTTTTCGCGGTAATCTTTTTTGCTGTTGCTGTCGATAGATCGCTGGGATTCTTTTCCGGAAGCAACACTCTCATACAATTCCCTGAATACGGGTGCTGTTGCATCACGAAATTTCTTCCACCAGTCAAGTGCGCCGCGCTGGGCGGTAGTTGAACAATTGGCATACATCCAATCCATTCCATTCTCGGCCACAAGCGGCATAAGACTTTGTGTGAGTTCTTCCACGGTTTCGTTAAACGCTTCGGACGGACTATGTCCCTTATCGCGTAAAACCTGATATTGCGCAGCAAAAATGCCCTGAATCGCCCCCATCAATGTGCCGCGTTCTCCGGTCAAATCGCTATATACTTCCTTTTTAAAATTGGTTTCAAAAAGGTATCCGCTGCCAACCGCGATACCCAAAGCAATCACTCTATCTTTGGCGCGTCCGGTTGCATCCTGGAAGATCGCGTAACTGCTGTTTAGTCCGCGGCCCTGCAGGAACATTCTTCTTAGTGATGTTCCTGAACCTTTGGGAGCTACCAGGAATACATCCACATCAGCCGGCGGAATGATACCTGTTTGTTCTTTAAACGTAATTCCAAATCCATGAGAAAAATAAAGTGCTTTCCCTTTGGTCAGATGTTTTTGAACTGTTGGCCACAATTCAATCTGTGCAGCGTCACTTAACAGGTAACATATGATGGTGCCCTTTTCAAGAGCTTCTTCAATTTCAAAAAGAGTTTCTCCCGGTACGAAACCGTCCCTGATGGCTTTATCCCAGGTCTTGGAATTTTTCCGCTGACCTACAATTACATTTATCCCGTTATCCTTTTGGTTCAATGCCTGACCCGGTCCCTGTACACCGTATCCGATTACTGCCACAACTTCATTTTTCAAAACCTCCTGGGCTTTAGAAAGCGGGAATTCTTCGCGGGTTACAACTGTTTCATCTGTTCCGCCGAAATTTAATGTTGCCATTTTTTACTATTTATTTTTGTTATTAATTGCTTTAAGCTTTACGCTTTCTGCTTTACGCGTATTACATACTGAAAACCTCATCCTGCTTATCCAGGTATTCATTTTCAATAACCAGCTCTCCGGGTTCAGTTTGTTCAAATTCTTTTAACTTTTCATGGAAACCACTGCTTTCATTAATGATGGCTACTCTTGCACTCCGAACGAATTCAATAACACCGTATGGTTCCAGTGCCTCCAGTAAGCCATCCGTCTCTTCGCGGTGACCGGTGGTTTCAAATACAGTATAATCTTTACGGATCACAACGGCGCGTGCTCCATATTTTCTCAGAAGTCTTTCCACTTTTACTTTTTCCACAATCTGATCAGTGGACACTTTATACAAAGCAAGCTCCTGCCACACGATTTCATCGTTTTGATTAAAGTATGCCTTGAGTACCTCTACCTGTTTTTCGATCTGGCGGCAAAGTTTTTTCACCACTTCTTCCGTTTCATTAATTACAATGGTAAACCGGTGAATGCCGTCAATTTCAGAAGGCGATGTATTCATGCTTTCAATATTGATCTTCCTTCTTGAAAAAATGATCGCAATACGATTGAGCAATCCGATCTGGTTTTCGGTATATACGGTTATGGTGAATTCCTGTTTGAGCATAGTTTATTTTTTTACTGCGATTATGATTCCGGTGGACCAGTTTAATTTCGTCAGAATGAGATCCTTTCTTGACTCCAGTATATGAATAAGAGCATCTGCCTTTTCCGCATGGCCACCAGGCCAGTTCGGTTGTGGCAGCATGTCATCAATGATATATACCCCTCCTGATTTTAACAGATGAATCGTTTCCTCAAACAATTCGTATTTTCCTGGCATCGCATCTGCAAAAATCAGATCAAATTTTTCACCCTGATATTCCTTCAGCCATACATATCCATCCACGAGTAAAAATTCTATCCGGGGATCAGTCAGCTGTTCTTTCGCAATCTCCCAAAGAGCAGCATTATTTTCTATCGTAAGAAGTTTTGTATGCTGATCCATGCCATCCAAAATCCAGGAAGTTGCCAATCCGCCTCCCGTTCCAAGTTCCAGAATCCGTCCGGATTTCTTCGACGCAACAAGTGTTTTCAAAAGACATCCGGTAAGCAAATCAGAATTCATTTGAAAGGACAATCTTTCCGTGTCGTCTTTGATACGATTTTATTGAACCGGAATTTCTTTTAATGCTGTATCATTCATAAAACGCACTTAAATACTTATCAACTCCACTTCCAAACTTCCAAACTTCCATACTTCCATACTTGTTTTATGAAAGCCTGATCTCACTCACACTGCATCCCTGAGGTACCATCGGGAACACATTATTTTCTTTTCCTACCATTATATCCAGCAAATATGCTTCGGGACTATCAAGCATATCCTTTAATGCCTTTTTCAATACTGAACGATCAGTCACCTTTTGACCGGAAATCCGGTAGGATTTCGCGAGCTCAACAAAATCGGGGCTTTGTATATCAACGAAAGAATATCTTTTGTCGTTAAAAAGCTCCTGCCACTGTCTCACCATGCCAAGGAATTGATTATTCAATACGATAATTTTTACATTTAGTCCGGTTTGCATAATGGTTCCCAATTCCTGCAAAGTCATCTGGAATCCGCCATCACCCGCAATGGCAATTACTTCCCTTTCAGGAGCGCCGAATTTTGCGCCAATGGCAGCGGGTAAGGCAAAGCCCATAGTACCCAAACCACCTGATGTAATGTTGCTCTTTGATTTATTATATTTCGCGTAACGACAGGTTACCATCTGGTGCTGGCCCACATCTGTAACAAGAATGGCATTGCCACCGGTCAGATCATTCAATGCATCTATTACCTCACCCATTGAAAGCACATTTGTTTCAGGGTGCATTTCGGGATGAATACATTTTTCATCTTCCTGTTTCTGCAGGTCCTTAAATCTCTGATGCCACGCTGTATGTGATTTTTTAGTAACCAGTTGCGTAAGTAACGGAAGTGTTTCCTTACAGTCGCCCCAGACCGAAACGGTCGTTTTTACATTTTTATCTATTTCTGCCGGGTCAATATCCAGATGAATCACTTTTGCCTGTTTCGCATATTTGTCCAGTCTGCCGGTTACCCGGTCATCGAATCGCATACCGATGGCAATTAAAACATCGCACTCATTTGTAAGTACATTAGGGCCGTAGTTACCGTGCATTCCCAGCATACCAACAGCCATCGGATGATCCGTTGGAATAGCACTCATCCCCAATATGGTCCAGGCAGCCGGAATACCTGATTTCTCCAGAAAATTTTTAAATTCTGTTTCTGCCTCACCAAGTATAATTCCCTGTCCGAATATCACAAATGGCTTTTTTGCTTCATTGATCAGTTTCGCCGCTTCTTCCAGGTATTTTTTACGAACAATTGGTTTGGGACGATAACTGCGTATATGTTCACATGGGATATATTCTTCGAAATCAAATTCCTGAATCTGTGCATTTTTGGTTATGTCAATGAGTACCGGTCCCGGCCGGCCGCTGGCTGCCAGATAAAATGCCTTTGCCAAAACGTTCGGTATTTCGGTTGCATCTGTAATCTGATAATTCCATTTTGTAACAGGTGTAGTAATATTGATGACATCCGTTTCCTGAAACGCATCCGTGCCAAGCAGGTGCGCATAAACCTGTCCTGTAATGCAAACAAGTGGAGTGCTGTCGATCATGGCATCTGCAAGACCGGTAACGAGATTTGTAGCACCCGGACCACTGGTGGCAAATACGATTCCGGTTTTTCCGGAAGCACGGGCATAACCCTGGGCTGCATGAATAGCTCCCTGTTCATGACGCACTAATACATGCTTCATTTTTTGCTGGTAGTCATATAAGGCGTCGTATATAGGCATAATAGCTCCGCCCGGATACCCGAAAATAGTTTCTACTTTTTCTGAAAGAAATACTTCCAGCAAAGCAGCCGATCCGGATAATTTCCTGGTTTTTTGTTTTGCCTTAGACTTATTGTCTTTTTTTACTTCCAGCGTTTCCATGATTCTTATTTTATAAATACAATTATTTATCGTTGGCGGTTGACGGTTGACGGTTGACGGTTGACGGTTGACAGTTGACAGTTGACGGTTGACGGTTGCTTTACGCTTTACGCTTCATCCGTAACACATCCCTGCGAAGCATCCTTCACCACCCGTGCATATTTAAACAAAACGCCACTTGTCGCTTTAGGTGCCGGCTGTTTCCATTTTTTCTTTCTTTCAGCAATTACTTCCTTACTCACTTTCAGGTTGATGGAATTTTTAGTCGCATCTATCTCGATGATATCGTTATCTTCTACAATTCCGATTAATCCACCTTCAAAGGCTTCGGGTGTGATATGTCCGACAACAAAACCATGTGTTCCACCGCTGAAACGCGCATCTGTAATCAGGGCAACCGTTTTACCCAGACCTGCTCCGATAATAGCGCCGGTTGGTTTCAACATTTCTGGCATACCGGGTGCACCTTTCGGTCCGATATTCCGTATCACTACCACGTCACCGGCGTGTACTTTGCCGGATTGTATTCCCCTGATCAAATCGTGCTCACCGTCAAAAACCCGGGCTGTTCCCTCAAATTTTTCACCTTCCTTACCGCTGATTTTCGCAACACTGCCACCTTCAGCCAGGTTACCGTATAGTATTTGTAAATGCCCGGTCGCTTTCAGCGGTTTATCCAGGGGCATAATTATTTTTTGCTGATCAAAATCCAAATCCGGGGCATCCTTCAGATTTTCAGCAACCGTTTTCCCGGTAACCGTTAAGCAGTCACCATGTAACAAACCATTTTTGAATAAATATTTCATGACGGCCGGCACACCTCCGTACTGATGCAAATCTTCCATCAGATATTTTCCGCTGGGTTTAAAATCTGCAAGCACCGGAATTTTATCGCTGATCGTTTGGAAATCATCCTGAGTCAGTGGAACATTTACACTTTTTGCCATGGCTATCAGATGCAATACGGCATTCGTGGAACCGCCGAGAACCATGATAACAGTGATGGCATTTTCAAATGCCTTACGGGTCATAATGTCTCTTGGTTTGATATCTTTCTCCAGCAATAATTTTATAGCAGCGCCGATGGCTTCACATTCTTTTTGTTTGTCTTCACTTAATGCGGGATTGGAAGAGGAATAGGGAAGACTCATGCCCATAGCCTCAATAGCACTTGCCATTGTATTGGCAGTATACATCCCGCCACATGCACCGGCGCCCGGACAGCTGTGTCGCACGATGGCTTTGAAATCTGTTTCGCTTAAATTCCCGGCGATCTTTTGCCCGAGCGCCTCGAAATTAGAAATGATATTCAGGTCCTGACCATTATAATGACCAGGCGCAATGGTTCCTCCATACAGCATAATACCCGGACGGTTCAGTCTGCCCATGGCCATGATGGATCCGGGCATATTTTTGTCGCAGCCCGGGATGGTAATGATGGCATCATAATATTGCGCACCAGCGTTGGTTTCTATGCTGTCCGCGATAATGTCGCGGCTAACCAGTGAATACCGCATACCGTCTGTGCCCATGCTGATTCCATCACTTACCCCGATCGTGTGAAAAATTAATCCCAGTAAATCTGTTTTATTAATACTCGCTTTTACAGATTTCGCGAGGTCGTTCAGATGCATATTACAGGGATTGCCATCCCATCCCATACTCGCAATACCCACTTGTGCTTTTTTGAAGTCAGCATCTGTAAAGCCGATGGCATAATACATTGCCTGGGCGCCCGGTTGGGTTTCATCCTGTGTAAGTGTCCTGGAATATTTATTGAGTTCTGCCATAAAAAAAGAAACCCGCCTTTTTGGAGGCGGGTCGTTATTATTGTTGATAAATTTTATACGATCAAGCGCCTCCTGGAAGAGCCAGCACAATAATAATAATGACCACCACGAGACGTGCGATCAGGACTTTATTATATATACTGCTTTTCAACATAAGAGACGAGTTGAATGCGAATATACGAACCGCGTTTTATAAAACAAAGAACTAAATGATCGTTGATTTTCTTAATGCAATATTTTCCTGGTTCAGTTCTGTCCCGGAAATCTTTCCAACCAGGTAATCGCTGATCAGTTCACCAATCGTTGTTGTGAAATAAAAATTAACCGGATCTATGTCTTTTGTTACAAATCCATGCATCAGTGTCCATTCTGCAGCTTCCCGAACAAGTTCTGCTTCCTTATGTAATCCGAAATGATCCAGCATCATGGCGGCTGATAAAATGGATCCCAACGGGTTGGCAATATCTTTTCCCGCAGCCTGGGGATAAGATCCATGAATAGGTTCGAAAAGCGCAGGTCCTTTTCCAACAGAAGCTGAAGGGAGTAAACCCAGGGAACCGCTGATAACACTGGCCTCATCGCTGAGGATATCTCCAAACATGTTTTCAGTCAGAATCACATCAAATTGTTTCGGATTCAGAATGATCTGCATGGCAGCGTTGTCTACAAAAAGGAAATCCAGTGTTACCTCTGGGTATTCTTTGGCAATTTCCTGAACCCATTTCCGCCATAACCTGGACGTTTCCAGTACGTTGGCCTTATCTACAAGAGTCAATTTTTTTCTTCGAACAACAGCTTGTTTGAAGGCCAGGTGCGCGATACGTTCAATTTCTTCCCTGCTGTATGTGCACTCATCCGAGGCCACTGTTTGATCTGCATTCGTTTCCTTCTTCCCAAAATAAATTCCCCCGGTCAATTCCCGGTAGATAATAAAATCAACCCCTTCTATATTTTTTGTTTTAAGTGGGGACAAATGGTGCAGGGAGGGATATGTGCTCACCGGTCTTATATTCGCAAATAACTGTAAAGACTTTCTTAGTTTCAGTAAGCCCTGTTCAGGACGAACCTTGGCTGAAGGATCCTGATCATATTTTGGATGTCCGATGGCACCAAAGAGAATCGCATCACTTTCGAGTGCCAGTTTAATGGTTTCGTCTGGAAGGGGGTTTCCGGTTTTATCAATGGCGATTGCACCCATCAGGCAGTACCGGTAATGGAACTCATGATGAAAACATTCGGCAATCGCGTTTAATACTTTGACGGCCTGACGCGTCACTTCCGGACCGATGCCGTCACCTTCAATGACAACAATGTTTTTTTTCATATAGTATTCGGGATAGGGGTTTTCTTTTCGAAAGCGGTAATTTCTTCTTTCATGCTCAACAGGTAATCAATATCATCATATCCATTGAGCAGACAGGTTTTTTTATAAGGGCTGATATCAAATTTTTCTTTGACGGTTACTTCGTTTCCTTCGAAGTAGATAGACTGATTCTCCAGATCGACTATAATTTCAGTTGAGGGCCGGCTTTCAATCGAGGCGAATAGTTCCTTTAAAAATTCATCACTAACAGTGACCGGCAGACAAAAATTATTCAGCGCATTGTTTTTAAATATGTCAGCAAAAAAACTGCTTACAACCACGTCAAAACCATAATCTTTAATCGCCCAGGCGGCATGCTCACGTGAAGAGCCACATCCAAAATTTTTACCCGCCACTAATATTTTTCCTGAAAAACGGGGATCATTCAGTGCAAAATCCTTTCTCGGTTTTTTTTCATCATCATTTTCATAACGCCAGTCGCGAAAGAGGTTCTTGCCGA